>Ga0233437_1000065_pt1 | contig 259003 bp, 299 predicted proteins | sample SI_122_August201_FD_182714 | JGI IMG/M metagenome (GOLD analysis project Ga0233437, IMG submission 182714) | Seawater microbial communities from Saanich Inlet, British Columbia, Canada - SI_122_August2016_200_MG | ecosystem: Environmental > Aquatic > Marine > Inlet | place: Canada: British...
ATTAAACCGAAAACTTTGCTTTCCCTTGTTTCCATTGCAGTGTTTTTTATTTTATCTAAGTCTTGAGATAGTTTTAGAAAATGTTTATTGTCGATTTGCATAATTGTATACATGTTTTGATCGTATTTAAGTTTTCTGTAGAAAAAGTATATACTCTAGTATATGTGGAGTGACATGGCATCTGCGCGCAGAGCTTATAAATTCTTTTGCTTTTAATTAATAATATGAAAATCTCTGAAGAATTAGCTGAAATTTTGGGCTTCCTTTGTGCAGAAGGGTGTTATGTAAATACCAAATCAACCTATTGGCAATATTACAAAAATAGAAATAAAAAATATTTGATTAAAAATAAACCACAAAGAAGGATAGAATTTGGGAATACCAACAAAATTTTATTAGATTATTTTAAAAAATTATTAGAAATAGAATTTGATTATTCTCCAAATATTGGCAAGGATCGAATTAGAATTTGTAAAGGTGCAATTGTTGATAGTATTATTTCACATACAGATATAGGACATTTAAAATGGCATGTACCATCAAAAGTAAGAAAAGGGAGTCAAAAAGTTAAAAAAGTTTTCATTAGAGGATTTTTTGAAGGTGATGGCACTATTAGTAATAGGATAAGATTTTTTTCTACTAATTTGAAAGGTTTGGAACAAATTTCTGAAATGTTGACAGAATTAAAAATCCAAAATAAACTAAATGGACCCTCTATTAAAGTGAATAGAAAGCCTTTATATGAGATTTATATATATCAAAGCATGAGGGAAACTTTTTTAAATAAAATAAAACCACTAACTAAAAGACCAGAACATGCGAGGGTTAGTTTAAACTGATGGTTTTTACTCCTCAGAGCAAAGTCTGGTCAAATGAAGTTAGAGTAATCTTGCTTCAGGCTACATGCGCAGGGGATTTACAAGTTTTGTAAATCTGCGAAACTTAAGACCAGAATCTCATTCGTGAGACATGCAAACAAAGGTTTGTAAGATATCCTGTCTCTTAGTGAGTTCGAGATTTACTTTGGGTTCGCCCAAGTTCACGAGAAGGTTCAAATCCCTTCCCTCGCATATTTTTTTTCTACTAATTCCCAGAATTCTAGAGATTGTACTCCTATATCCAAAGTAAAATCTACATCTTCTCTTCCTTCAATATGTGTGTTATACCAATGAGCTAATTCCCTAACATTAGAAAAACCTTTGTAACCTGTCCCACCTACACTATTTTGAGCATAAAGACTAATTTTATATACTGCATCACCAGGTCTATCTCTTGGACAACCCTCATTAACTAAAATAACTATAGGTGATTCCATATCTCTTAAACTGCTTATTTGGACTAAAGGCATTGTAATTTTTTGAATTAAAATCAAGATTATAAATATTCTTGTGCTAGAGTTAATTTTATAAAGAAATAAAGAAATTAAAATGTTAATGCCTCGGTGGCTTAGCCTGGTATAGCACTTGCTTGGTAAGCAAGAGGTCCCGTGTTCAAATCACGGCCGAGGCTTTTATTTACATAAATCTTTTAAATTGTAACTCTAACAAACTTTTCCTATGAAAGAACTTTTTGTGCAATTTAGAAATGCATTCATAAAATTTGGTTACAAAAAAATCTTAAGAAAGATATATTTTCTTTTTGATCCAGAGGTTATCCATGATAGAATGGTTGATGCAGGTATAATTCTAGGAAAATTTTCTATCACAAAAGGTTTGACTAGTATTTTCTTTAATTACAAAAATAAAAAGTTAAAACAAAACATTTTAGGTTTAAATTTTTCTAACCCAGTTGGTTTGGGTGCAGGGTTTGATAAAGATGCACACTTGTTAGATATTTTACCTGAGGTTGGTTTTGGATTTGTTGAAATTGGTTCTATTACTGGTGAAGCATGTGATGGAAACCCTAAACCTAGGTTATGGAGATTAAAAAAAGAAAAAAGTTTACGAGTAAACTATGGTTTGAAAAGTGAAGGTTGTGAAAAGGTAGCAAGAAGGTTCAGGAGTAAGAGGAGTAAAGTTCCTGTTGCAGTGAGCATTGCAAGGACTAATAATAAAGATACAATTGAATTAAGTAAAGGTATTGAAGATTATTTTAAGAGTTATAGATGTTTTAGGAAGTATGGAGATCTGTTGATAATTAATATTAGTTGTCCTAATGCTTATGGTGGTGGAACATTTGGTGAACCTGATAAACTTAACCAATTGTTACAAAGATTGAAAGAGGCTAGAGTGAGTAAGCCTGTTTTTTTGAAATTGTCTCCTGACCTTGATAAGAAAAATATTGATTCTATTATTGAAATTTCTAAAAAGTATGGTATTGATGGTTTTATTTGTACTAATTTAACAAAGGTTGATCTTGATTTGCCTGGGAAGGGTGGTATTTCTGGAAAGCTTTTGGGGCAAAAAGCTCATGATATGGTTAAGTATGTGCATTACAAAACAAAAGGTGAGTTTGTTATAGTTGGTTGTGGAGGTATTTCTTCTGCTGAGGATGCTTACAAGATGATTAAGAGTGGTGCTTCTTTGGTACAATTAATAACAGGTATGATTTATGAAGGTCCGCAAGTTGTTAGTTCTATAAATCAAGGTTTGATTGAGTTGTTAGAGAAGGATGGTTTTAATAGTGTTAGTGAGGCTGTTGGTGTTGATTCAAAATTTTTATAAAGGGTGAGTTAATTTGCTTTTTTATGATACCTCACATTGAAGCTGCATTAAGTGAATTGCCTACACTGTTAGATGCTGACATCACTGCTCTTGTAAATGGCGATCGGAAAGTTTTTGGAGTTGCAACAGCTAGTTTTGAAGTTCCTTCTGCAGATGCTTTATTACAAGATAAGGTTATTGAAGTTTATGGAGAACAAACTGTTGGAGATATCAGATACATTTATTTTACTCCTAAGGTTAAAAAAAGTAATGGTGTATTGCAAAGAGGAGAAGGAGTGTGGTCTTTGAATGCAGATTATTTTCTTCAATATGTTTCTCACTAGCCAAAATCTTTATATATTTTGTAATGTGTAGTTTAGATATGAAAAAGAGGTTAGATCTTTGGGAAGGTGCTATTCTTAGTGTAATTGTGTTTGGTTTGTTAGGGGTATTTTTACCTGGGAAAGGGATGGATGATCTTGTTCTAGCGTTATTATCTGTTTCATCATTTTTATTTGGTATTTTTGTTGCATTTTCAATTGCTGATCGGCATTCTAGACAAAAAGAGATGAGAGAAACTATGAGAGTTAGTGATGCTTATGTTATTAATCTATATCATCTTTCAAAGGTAATGAGTAAAGATGTGCAGAAAAAAATACATAAGCATTTAGATGAATGGTTAGTTGCTACAATGGATTATTTTCTTAAAGACCATCACAAATCAGATCCTTTATTTTCAAAATTATATATGTACATATTAAGTATTAAACCTAAAAAAGGGAAACAAAGTCTTGTATATGAAGAGATGATTCCTCTTTTATTTTCTCAAGTTGAAAGTAATAAAAGAGTTAGATATTTATCTCAAGATAAAATTACTGTTGCTGAATGGAGTTCTATATTAATTTTAACAGGTATAATTTTATTCTGTTTATTTTATATTAATACAAACAGCATCTTTTCAATTTTTCTTGTTACATTGTTAGCAACAACTTTGGTAACAATTCTTTTGGTTTTAAGAGATTTAGATGCATTATATTGGAAAGAACAAAAGTGGATTTGGGATCCTGTAAGTGCTTTGTTTCAAGAAATTGGTTCATTACCTTACTTCCCTCAAGATGTTATTGATAACAAAAGAATTAAGTTGAAAAAGGGTTTGAAATATAGAGGAGCCACATATCCTAAACCTTATCCTGATTTAACAGGGAAGAAAGTTAAAATTAGAGTTGCTTAAATTCTTTTTAACTTAGTTTGTACATCCATGTCAATTATTTTGTTGGCCATGAACCTTGCTTGTCTTGTAGAATAATCAATTATGTTTTCAATTTCATTTGAAGCAGATTCAGGGATTTCTATGTATTTTATATTATTCTCTTTTAGAAATTTTGTTAATTCTAAGTCCATTTCTTTTTGCCAATCTAAATCTATTGAACGAAAGCCATCTTTTACCAAACCCATTGATGAACAAGGAGTTTTAAAAATAATATTATATGATTTTAAATGATGCATTACAAAAGGTTCAATCCATTCTGGAAGATCTTGTTTTTCAGTCCTATATGCACTCTTTGCATAGATATGGTTGTCAATTAAACTTCTGTCGCAAACAACACATTCATATTTCTCTTGGAATTCCCTTTCTAACTGAGATTGTGTTAACAGAATCCAATTTTGTGCAATAATATTCCCTCTTCCTTCTTGTACAAAAGGACAGTCTCTTGCAACTTCACTCACTACCCCTACTGATATTCCTTTTGCTTTTAGAACACCTGCTAAGAAGTATGCTAATGTTGTTTTGAAAGTTCCATGTGTTCCTATTATTGCGATTTTCATTTTATTTCAAATTTTTTTGGCCTTCCTGGCACATCTAAATGTTCTCTACACACACAAGCATATTGATCTGTCCCTATTTCTTTTATTGGTGAATTCCAAGGTGCAGGTTCACCACCATGGTACCTCTGTGAGTGAGTAGCTGTATTTTTACACTTGCCTTCTTCGCCTGATTCATACATACAAATACCTTTTATTATCTCTTGGTATGTTGCTAATGTAAGTAATTCAGGAACTGGAGCAAAAGGCATTCCTCTAAAATCCAGGTTTAACCCTGAAAATATTACTGAAAAACCAAACTCTGCTAATTCTTGAACTAATCCAACTAAATCTCCATCATAATGATTTGCTTCATCTAAAGCTATGAATCCAGATCTTGCTCTTACTAATTTTCTATCTAAAAGACTAGGAATTATATCAACTCTATCATCTGTAACTTCTGTTCCAGGCAATCCAAATTTTTTCCCTCCAAAACCTCTTGAAACTAAATAATGTCTAGGAAACTTATCCTCATGAAGTTCTGGTCTAAATTCTGATTCTGGTTTCAAAATCTGCCATTGATTTGTAAAATGAGAAATTCTATCACATGCTCTTAGAACTGCTAATGTTTTTCCTGAAAACATAGGGCCAACAAGTCCATAAATTTGTTTGCCCTCATGAAAATTGATGTCCATGTATTATTTCACCTCTAAAAGTTTTACAGCACCTATGTTTATAATCAATTATATTCCTGAAAATAGAAATCCTTTTATAACTATTAATATAGATGTTATTATGGCAAAATTAATATTCTTTGGTAAACCTATGGCAGGTAAAGGCACATTCTCAAAACTAGTAAGTAAAGAAACTGGTATAAAACATGTTTCAACTGGTGATTTGTTTAGAAAGGAAATGGCAGATGGAACTGATTTAGGTAATTCAATAAAAGATAAAATGCAAAAAGGTGAACTTGTTTCTGCTGATGTTACTGTTGAACTTTTGAAAAACAATTTGCCTGAAAGTTTTATTTTGGATGGTTTTCCAAGAACTTTGAGTCAAGCTGAAAAGTTTAAAGACCTTTCAGATATTGATCTTGTTGTTGAAATTGATGTTTCTGATGAAACTATAATTAAAAGAACTTTAGGTAGAATGATCTGTAGAAAATGTGGTGCTATCTTTGGAATTGAGATTAAACCAAAACAAGAGGGTGTTTGTGATAAATGTGCTGGTGAATTGTATCACAGAGAAGATGATACTGAAGAGACTATTAAAGATAGGTTGGATTGTTATAACAAGCAAACAAAACCTTTGTTAGATTTTTACAAAGATAAACTTGTTAAGATTGATGGTAATCGAACTTTTGAACCAATTTTGCAGGACATACTTAGGGTTTTGAAAGAAAAAAGTTTATATATGTAGTTTACTAGGATAATACTATGGTTGAACAAATCACTCCTAAGAGAAAACCTTTGTTTGGAAAGAAAGAGGTTGTAAAAGTACAGCCTAAAAAATTTGTGCCTAAAACTACTACTACAAAACCTGTTGAAGTAAAAAAACCAAGTATGAATAAACTTTGGATTTCTGTAGGTGTTATTGTGGTTGCAATTGTTGCTATTGTTATAATTCTTTTAGTTAGTGGTGTTTATGTTGATGAAGTTGTTGAAAAAAGTTCTATTTTAATCCCTTTTTTATGGAAATGGAAAAGGTAAAAATATAAAAAGATCAATGTTGATTATTTAATTATGAAAAATTCTGTTATTAGGTTAGAAGATGTGTGGAAGATTTATATGTTGGATGAAACAGAGGTTCCAGCTGTAAGAGGAATCGATGTAAATATTAAAGAAGGTGAGTTTGTTTCTATCATAGGTAAGTCAGGATCAGGTAAGTCAACCACTTTAAATTTGGTTGGTTGTTTGGATAATGCTTCTAGAGGGAGGATTTTTTTGGATGGAAAAGATATTTCTAAGTTGGATGAAAAAGAGTTAGCTAGAGTTAGGGGAAGGAAGATTGGTTTTGTTTTTCAAACATTTAATTTAATTCCTAGCTTGAATGCTGTTGATAATGTTAAGTTGCCTATGATTTTTCAAGGTTATAGTGAAGAAAAAATGGAAGCAAGATCACAAAAGTTACTTGAGATGGTGGATTTGGGGCATAGGTTGGATCACAAACCAAGTAGTTTGTCAGGTGGTGAAAGGCAGAGAGTTGCTATTGCAAGAGCTCTAGCTAATGATCCTGAAGTTATTTTGGCTGATGAGCCTACTGGTAACCTTGATACTAAGACAGGAGAACAAATTTTAAAGTTTCTAATTAAACTAAATAAAGAAAAAGGGAAAACTTTAATAATCGTAACACATGATATGTATGTAGCAAAGAAAGCTGACAGGGTGATAAAATTACAAGATGGTAAAGTTATTAATTAAAAAAGGGGTTGTATTGTTGTTAATGTTTGTTCTATTAATGCAGTTTGTTAGTGCTGACTCTGTTTTGGTTCGTGCTGATACTACTACTGATATTAGAATTGAAGTTCTTAGAACTAATCCAAGTCCTATTGGTCCTGGTGATGAATTTGATTTATGGATTGCTATTGAGAGTCAAGGTGGCAATAGTCTTAATATAATGGATGAGTTAGAAGATTTTGAACTTGAACTAGTTGAAGCTTTTCCATTTTCATTAGTTCCAGGTGAGGATGCAATTAAAGAGTATGGAACTTTGAAAGAAGGAGATTATGTTTTAGCTAAGTATAGTCTTGTTGTTGATGAAGATGCTTATGAAGGTGAAAACCATATTAGTTTTATTGTAAGACATGAAGGCAATAGTCTTGGTGTTGAAAGTGCTGCTTTGGGTATTGATGTTCAAGTTGTTGATACTAACTTAGATATTATTAGTGTTGATACTGACCCTGATAATTTAGAACCAGGTAAAGTTGCTGAGTTAGAAATTACTGTTAAAAATAATGCTTATTCTTCTTTTAGGAATTTAGAAGCAAAAGTTGAAACTGGTGGTAGTGTTCCTATTGTACCTTATCAAATGACTAACCAACAAAGCTTAAGACAGTTGAATGCTGATGAAGCTTATATTTTTAGTTACTTTATTATTGTTGATGAAAGTGCTTCTGCTGGAGTTTATGAAGTTCCTTTTACTTTAAGTTATGAAGATGATTTAGGCAATGAATATACAATGAATCAAAGTTTTGGACTTTTAGTTTCTTCTACAACTGATTTAGATTTTAATTTAGAAGAGTTTGATACTTTTAGAAAAGGTTCAAAGGGAGATGTTGTTGTTTCTATATCTAATACAGGTGCATCTGAATTAAAATTTATGAGTTTAAGTGTTCTTGAAAGTGAAGATTATGTAGTTTTAGGATCAAGTAAAGAATATTTAGGTAATGTTGATAGTGATGATTTTGAAACTTCAACTTTTGAAATATATGCTTTAGATAACGAGGTTGAATTAGAGTTAGAAGTAAGTTACAAAGATGCTTTCAATGAAGAGTATACTGAAAGTGTTAATCTTAGTTTGCCAATTTATTCTGAAGAAGAAATTGCAATGTATGGTTTGAGTTCAAATGGTGGTGGTTATGGTAATATGGGTGTATATCTTATTTTGATATTGTTTGTGTATTTTGCTTTCAAAGGGTGGAGAAAGGAAAAGAAGTTAGATAAAGCTTTGAAGTTTGGTTTGTTGGAATTGATTAAATTACCATTTAGAATTTTGTTCTTGTTTAGGTGGAAAAATGTTAGAAAGTGGCCAAGGAAGATTCAGGCTTTTTTTAAGAGTATTTAGGTCTGACTACCCAAAACATAATAAATAATAAAACATAAAGAATTACTATGAAGAGGACTATAGGGTTTGCTGTACAAAGTATTTTACATAGAAAGGTTAGAACTTGGTTAACTGTTATTGGTATTATTATTGGTATTGCTGCAATTGTTACTTTAATTTCTGTTTCACAAGGTTTGGAGAATGCTATAACTGATCAGTTTGAAGAGATGGGTACAAATAGGATTTATGTTATGCCTAAAACAGGTGCTGGTATGTTTGGTGCTGCACAGGGTGCTGAAGGGTTGACTGAGGATGATGTTGATTTCTTGGATGGGTTTGGTGAGATAGATTATATTAATTCTTATTTGTTTGCAAAGGGTTCTGTTTATTTTGGTGATGAAGAACTTTACACTAATGTGATGGGTGTTAATAATGAAGATATGGCTGAGAGGTGGGGAGACATGGGGTTGGAAGTTATTGATGGGAGATTTATGACAGATGGTGAAACTGGAGTTGTGATTGTTGGGTATTCTATTGGAGAGGGTGCTTATGATAAACAAGTTTATGTTAATAATAAGTTAGAAATTAATGAAGAAAAGTATAAGGTTATTGGAATCATGGAAAGTTATGGTAATGAACAAGATGATACAGCTGTTTATGTTTCAATGGATGAAGCTAGGATTATCCATGGTGAACCTGATGAGATTTCTTTTATTGAACTTGTTGTGATGGAAGGATTTGATGTTGAAGAGGTTGCTGAAAAAGTTTTTGAAAAAATGGAAAGACAACGTGGTGAAGAAGATTTTGAGATTTTCACTTCTGAACAATTGTTAGCACAGTTTAGTAATATATTAAATATCTTACAAGTTGTGTTGGGAGGAATTGCTGCGATTTCTCTTTTAGTTGGGGGAATTGGGATTATGAATTCTATGTTTACTAATGTTTTAGAAAGGAAAAGAGAGATTGGTGTTATGAAGTCAATTGGTGCTGGGCCAAAAGATATAATGAAAATCTTTGTTGTTGAAGCTGGGATGATTGGTTTGGTTGGAGGAATTACAGGAGTTCTAGTTGGTGTGTTACTTGCTTTTGCTATTGGTCAAGCTGCAGCTTATGCTGGTTTTTTATATTTAGATATTAGAGTTGAGTGGTGGTTAGTTGTGTTTGGTATTATGTTTGCATTCATTGTTGGAATGATCTCTGGTTATTTGCCTGCAAAGCAAGCTGCAAAACTATTACCTGTGGAGGCCTTAAGAGAATGATTAAAGATTTTTTTATGTATGGTTTGAAAAACATGAGGCATAGGCAACTTAGAAGTTGGTTAACTATTTTAGGAGTTGTTGTTGGGATTGCTGCTATTGTTTCTTTGATTACAATTGGTGAGGGTTTGGAGAATGCTATAACTGATCAGTTTAGTGCATTGGGTGCGGATAAGATTAGAGTTATACCTGAAGGTTTGACTGGACCTCCTGCTGAAGTTTCGGGTTTGACTGATGATGATGTTGATACAATTGAAGATGTGATAGGAGTGGATTGGGTTGCCGGGGTTACTATGAATTATGCAACAGTGGAGTATGATAATTTAGAAACAATTATGTTTATCAAGGGTTATCCTGAGGATTTGGCTGAAGAGGGTAAGATTGATATTGATTTGGGTTTAGTTGATGGTTCTTGGTATAGAAATGGTGATACTAATGTTGCTGTTATTGGTGATGCTGTTGCAAATAGTGTTTTTGATGAAGAGATTAGAGTTAATAATAATCTTTTGATTGATGATGAGAAGTTTAGAGTTATTGGAATTTTAGAGGCACTTGGTGATCAAGGTTCTGATACTGTGGTTTACATCCCACTTGATTATGCAAGAGATAAGTTTGAAATGGGTGATGAAGTTAATGCTATTGTTGTTGCGATTGAAGAGGGTGAAGATATTACTGAGATTGGTGATAAAATTGCAAAAGATTTAGAGAGAAGAAGAGATGATGATAATTTTGATATGTTTACACCTGATCAATTGTTAGATCAGTTAGGTTCTATTCTTGGTGTTGTACAGTTTCTTTTGGGTGGTATTGCTGCTATTTCTCTTTTAGTTGGTGGGATTGGTATTATGAACTCTATGTATACTTCTGTGTTGGAAAGAACTAAACAGATTGGTGTTATGAAAGCTGTTGGTGCTTCTAGGTTTGAAATTATGTTTATCTTTCTTATTGAAGCTGGGTTGATTGGTTTGGTTGGTGGACTGATTGGTGTTGTAATGGGTAATGTGTTTGCATTTGCTGTTGAAGGTGTTGCTGGGTTGATGGGTTTTGGTTTGCTTAGAATTACTATAGAATGGGATATTGTTGCTTTTGCTTTAGTGTTTGCTTTTGTTATTGGAATGATTTCTGGTGTTTATCCTTCTTGGAAAGCTGCTAAGTTGAAGCCTGTTGAAGCTCTTCGGTGGGAATAGTTTTAGGAAGTTTTTTATAAACACAGGAATTATATTATAATATGGAAATAAGGCTTGCAAAGACTTCTGATGTAAATGAAATATTAAAGCTGGGAAACCTTGTTGAAGAGTTTAAAGTTAGCAAAAAAGTAGTTACTTTTTGGCCAAAGAAAATATTGTTAAATATTATTAAAAGTAAATTTGATTTTTTGATAGTTGCAGAAGAGTCTAATGAAATAAAAGGATTCATAATTGTTAATTTTAGTCCAGTTTTTAAAAAAGCAACTATTGAAAACATATTTGTTGTAAAAGAATTTAGAGGTAAAAAACTAGCTGAAAAATTACTTTCTTCTGCAATTAAAGAATTGAAGAAGTTAAAATGTGAATATGTGTGTTCAATTGTTGAAACTGATAATCCTAAGAGTATGAAGTTCTTTAAGAAATCTGATTTTAATAGAGGGATAGATTGTGTGTGGATGGATAAGGTATTGAGTAGCTCTTTTAAAGAGAAGTATTAGTGCACGGGACAGGGTTCGAACCTGCGTAGGCACTAAGCCATTGGATATCTCACCAAGCAAAGTGCTTGACAGATAAAGCTTAAGATTTCTGGACTTGAGTCCAACCCGTTTGACCGCTCCGGAACCCGTGCATACCTTGATAATAAAAAATAGATACTTATAAATTTATCCAAAAAGAATAAAAAGGTAAGTTAATTATACAAAGCCATGAAAACATTATACCTCTTAGACTGTTACAAAAAAGAGTTTGAAACTACTGTAAAATCTGTTAATGAAAAGTTTGTTGTTTTAGAAGAGAGTGCATTCTATCCTAACTCTGGTGGACAACCAAATGACACAGGTAAAATAAATGATTATAATGTTGTTTATGTTGGAAAGTTTAAAGGTGAGGTTTCTCATGAAGTTGACAAAGAAGGTTTGCAACCAGGAGATAAAGTTAAGTGTGTTGTTGATTGGGAAAGGAGATACAAGTTAATGAGGTATCATACAGCTGCACACATCCTTGCTAATGTAATAAATAAGAATACAGGTGCTTTGATTACTGGAAATCAATTGTCCTTAGAAAAGGCTAGGATTGACTTCTGTGTTGAAGATTATAATTCTGAAAAATTGCAAGAGTATGTTAAAGAAGCAAATGAGATTGTTGATAAGGGATTAGATGTTAAACTTTCTATTGTTTCTAGAGAAGAGGCTATTTCTAGTATGGGTGAACAGTTTTCTATGTTAGCAAAAGGTTTGCCTGAATCTGTTAAAGAAATTAGAGTTGTTGAGATTGAAAGTTTTGCAAAAGAAGCTTGTGGTGGCACACATGTTGCAAATACTAAAGAAGTAGGGCATTTGACTTTTATGAAATCTCAGAATAAAGGTAAGAATAATAGAAGAGTTTACTTTAGTTTGTAGCTTCTTCACCAATTATGTCTGTTAAAGAAACACCTATGTATTCATAATGTTCTCCAAATGCTTCAAATATCTGTCTTGCATAGGTTATTGCTTTTTCTAAGGCATCAGGGTATTCTTCTTGAAATTCTGGATCTCTTGCTTTTTCCATAAATTCCTGAGGATCTGTGTAAGGAGAATAAAGATCAAAACCAGTAGCACGGCCGGGGAAATTTATTTGACGACACCCATATATCAAACATGCAATTACAATTTCATGATTAAAACCTTCTCCTCCATATTTAAGATAAGAATCACAATTAAAGCAACCTCTCTGCCTAATAAAATAAGGAATTTGATTTAATCTTTCTTGATGTGCTTCTTCATCTAACATTTCTTGATAAAAGGAAAATACTAATTGTTCCATACAAAGAGAAATTGAAAAAGATTTTATAAATTTTTGTCTTACTTTCGCAAGCTAATATCTATTTAACAAAACAACTTTCTAAAAATATATTCCAAAGTTGAAAAATATTTATAAAAAGAAAACATCAAGATGTAGTATACTACAACAAAATCAACCACAACATGTTGTAGTCACTGAAAAATGAAATGCCCATTTTGTAACTTGGAAGAGAGTAAGGTTCTTGACAAGAGAGCCACAGAGAATGCAGTCGCTGTAAGAAGGCGAAGAGAGTGTCCAGGTTGTGAAAAAAGGTATACCACTTATGAAAGAATTGAAGAAACACAAATGATTATTGTGAAAAAGGATGGTAAAAAAGAGACATTTGATCGTAATAAACTATTAAAAGGTATAAGGATAGCATGTGAGAAAAGAGGAATTAGTGATCAAAGAATTGAAAAAATTGTTGATGGCCTGGAACTAAAATTAAAGAATTACAAGCAAAGTGAAATCAATAGTAAAATTTTAGGAAATTGGGTTATGGCTGTATTAAAAAAGGTTGATAAGGTTGCTTATATTCGATTCGCATCTGTTTACAAAGAGTTTACAGATATTGAAGAACTGAGAAAAGAAGTTAAAAAACTAATAACAAAGTAAGGGGGTTGCTTAAATGATTAGTCAAATAAAAAAAAGAGATGAAAAAGTTGTTGATTTTAATATCACAAAAGTTGAAAGCGCTATTTTTAGGGCTGCAAAGGCTGTTGGAGGAACTGATAGAGATCTTTCAATGCGACTTGCGAATAAAGTTAAAGAAGAATTAGATCAAAGATTTATTGAAGAAATTCCTGATGTTGAAGAAGTTCAAGATACTGTTGAAAAAGTTTTAATTGAAGATAGACATGTTAAAACTGCTAAGGCTTATATTCTTTACAGAGCAAAAAGAGCTGAAGAGAGAAAAGAGAGTGAACAGACAATAGAAGATATGAGGAAGTCTGCTGAAAATCTTAACTTTACTGATAATGCTATAAGAGTTTTAGAAAGAAGATACTTGTTAAAAGATGGTGAAGGTGTTTTAATTGAAAATCCTAAACAATTAGTTTGGAGGATTTCTACAAATATTGCTAAAGCTGATCATTTCTATGGTGATGATCCAACTGAAACTGCAGAAGATTTTTATGACATGATTAAAGAGTTAGAATTTTTACCTAATTCACCAACACTTATGAATGCTGGAACTGATTTGCAACAATTAAGTGCTTGTTTTGTTTTGCCTGTTGAGGATTCTATGGAAGGAATTTTTGATGCAATAAAAAATACTGCAATGGTTCACAAAAGTGGAGGAGGAACTGGATTTTCTTTTTCAAGGCTTAGACCTTCTGGTAACCTAGTAAGAAGTACATCAGGTGTTGCTTCTGGACCTATTTCTTTTATGAAAGTTTTTGATTCTGCAACTGATGTTATTAAACAAGGTGGAAAAAGAAGAGGAGCTAATATGGGGATTTTAAGAGTTGATCATCCAGATGTTATTGATTTTATTAATTGTAAAAATGATATGACTACTCTTACTAATTTTAACATTTCTGTTGCAGTGACTGATAAGTTTATGGAAGCTGTTTTGAATGATAGTGAATATGATTTGATTAATCCAAAGACTTCAAAGGTTGATGGAGTGTACAAAGCAAGAAATGTTTTTAACATGATGGTACAGAATGCTTGGAAAAATGGTGATCCTGGAATTGTTTTTATTGATGAAATCAATAGAAAACATCCTGCAAAAAATCTTGGTGAGTTGGAGAGTACTAACCCTTGTGGAGAACAACCACTTTTACCTTATGAATCATGCAACTTAGGTTCAATTAATTTGCACAAGTTCATTAGAAAAGATAGAGAAGATATGGACTGGGATAGATTAGAAAAGTGTGTTAAGAATGGAGTTCATTTCTTAGACAATGTTATTGATATGAATAAGTTACCTTTGAAACAGATTCAAGAGATGTCTTGTAAAACTAGAAAAGTCGGTTTGGGTATTATGGGTTTTGCTGATCTTTTGTATGAATTAGGAATACCTTATGATTCTGAAGAGGGTTTGGCTATGGCTGAAAAACTTATGAAATTTGTAAAAGATAAAGCTTATGAAAAAAGTATGGAGCTTGCTGATAAAAGAGGAGTTTATTCTGCATGGGAAGGAAGTGAACACCATAAAGAAGGTAGAAGAATGCGAAATGCAACTTGTATTACCATTGCTCCAACAGGGACAATTAGTATGATTGGTGAAGCTTCAAGTGGTTGTGAACCAACATTTGCAATATCTTACATTAAGAATGTTATGGATAATACTGAGTTAGTTTATACTAATAAAGTGTTTGAGAAAATTGCAAAAGAAAGAATGTTCCACACTCCTGAGTTGATGAAAAAAATTGCTCAAGCTGGAACTATCCAAGGGTTTGATGAGATTCCTGAAGATGTTAAGAAAGTTTTTGTGTGTGCACAAGACATTACACCTGAATGGCACATTAGAATGCAGGCTGCATTCCAAAAACATACTGACAATGGAATTTCAAAAACAGTAAACTTTCCAAACAATGCAACAATTGATGATGTTGAGCAAGTGTATATCTTAGCTTACCAATTGAATTGTAAAGGTGTTACAATTTACAGAGATGGTTGTAGAGAAAATCAAGTTCTGAATATTGGAAGTGTAAACAAAAAGAAAAAAGAGATGGAAAAAGCTTATGAAGATAAAAAAGAGAAAGAAAAGTTGAGTAAAGCTGAGTTGTTAGATGAGGGAAAGTGTCCGGAGTGTAGCAGTAGTTTAGCTAGAGAAGAAGGCTGTGCTAAGTGTTATGCTTGTGGTTTTTCCGTCTGCAATGCTTAAAGAGGTGATTCAATGTTTAAAGAGAAATTAGGTTTAGTACATGTGTATACTGGTAATAGTAAAGGCAAAACTACGATGGCAATGGGGGTTGCTATTCGTGCTGCCGGACAGAACCTTAGAGTGCATATTATACAGTTTTTGAAAGGAGGTTACTATACTGGTGAATTTTTAGCTATTTCTAATTATGTTCCACAGATTAATTTTGAGCAGTATGGAAAAAATTGTGTTAAAGAAAAGCAACAGATGAAACTTAGTTCTTTTGAAGGTACACCTAAAGTTGAATATTTTAGAGAAGATGTTGAGTGTGGTGATTGTAGATCTTGCTTCTTAGGTGATGAAGAAGAGAAAGGGTTGGCTTTGCAAGCTTTTAGAAGAGCTAAAGAGTTGGTTATGGATGAAAGTGTTGATGTTGTTGTTCTGGATGAGGTTATTGTTTGTGTTGCAAAAGAAATAATTGAACTTGATGACTTGTTTGATTTGATTAAATCTAAGCATAAAAATTGTGAATTGGTTTTGACTGGTCGTTATGCTCCAATGGAATTGTTTGATAAAGCTGACTTGATAACTGAGATGAGACCCATCAAACATCCTTTTGATGAAGGGATTAATGCTCGTAAGGGAGTAGAATACTAGGAGAGAGATACCTCTCTCCCCGATCTGGAAAAATTGTTACTACATTCTTTTCTTTTATTCTCTTTGCAGCTAAGAAATTAGCACCTGAGCTTATTCCAACCAAAAGTCCATATTTTTTAGCTAACTTGTCTTTCATTTCAATGGCATCATTGCTTTTTATTGTTATTACTTCATCAATTAAATCTAAGTTATCACTTAAAATTTTTGGAATAAATCCTTCGCCAATGCCTTGTATTTTGTGTAATCCTTGTTCTTTTCCAGATAAAACTGCTGACTCTTCAGGCTCAACAGCAATTATTTTTATTTTAGGGTTGAATTTTTTTAGAGCTCTTGCAACTCCAATCAAAGTTCCACCAGTTCCTGCGCCTGCAACAAATGCATCAATTTTTCCTTTTGTCTGTTCAATAATTTCTTTCCCTAATCCTAGTTCATGGGCTTCTATGTTATCTTTGTTTTCAAACTGTTTTGGAAGCCAAGCTTCTGGATATTGTTTTTTTAATTCTTGATACTTTTTTATTGCACCCTCTATATCTTCCTTTGCTGGTGTTAGAATTAACTTGCCTCCAAAAGCCTTTATCATTCTTCTTCTTTCTAAACTCATTGATTCAGGCATTATAGCTATAAATTCATATCCTTCAATTGAAGAAATCATAGAAAGAGCTATTCCAGTGTTACCGCTTGTAACTTCTAGAATTTTTGTTCCTTTTTTTAATTCTTTTCTTTTTTTGGCTTGTTTTACCATGTACCAAGCCATTCTGTCTTTTACACTCCCTGTAGGATTAGTTGTTTCTAATTTGGCATAAATACCATCTACTTCAATTAAAGATGTTTTTCCTATAGTGCCAACTACACGCATAATCACCACTTTGATCTATTTTGTTTTTTTTCATTTTTTTACCTCCTAAGGTTTTTTTAAGAAAAAATAATGTGCAAAAATTAGAAACAACAGTTTAAGAAGATCTTATCTACAATTCTTTGGATAAAATTTTGTTGTTTCATAGTAATTATTTCTTTCTTTATTCTATTTAAACATTGTGTTTTAAGCAAGAATATTGATTAGAAAGCTTTAAATATAGATATTTTTTATATAGTACCTATGGCGAGTTACAAAATTGAATTTAACAAAGATGAATGTATTGGTTGTGGAGTTTGCGCTTCTCAATGTCCTGAGACATGGGAACTTATACAAGTGAATGGTGAACAAAAGGCCAAACCTAAAAAAACTCAAATTTCTGAGAATGAATATAGTAGTAATAGTGAAGCTGCTGATATGTGTCCAGTGGACGCTATAAAAATAGAGAAGATTACAGATAGAAGAAAGATTGTAGATGAATTTGAGGAAGATCTAGATGTATAAAATAAGTAATGATAAGGAAAAATGTATTGGTTGTGGTATGTGTGTACAGCTTTGTGATAATTGGGAATTAAAAGATGGTAAAGGTAATCCTAAAAAAAGTAAAGTAGAAGAAAAGGGTTGTAATGAAAAAGCAAAAGAAAGCTGTCCGGTTCAATGTATAAAAATTGAGGAAGAAAAATGATTAAAAAAGATTCTAAAATTGCTGAAGTTATTGAAAAATATCCTGATACTGTTGAAGTTTTTGTAGAAGCAGGATTTCATTGTATGGGATGTGCTATGGCTGCTCTTGAAACTATTGAAGAAGGTTGTACTGTACATGGTATTGATGTTGATGAGTTTGTTGAAAAATTAAATAAAAAAAGAAAAAAAGATTAGTTGTTCTTATAGATTGTACTTAATTCCTAAGCTAGGACCTTCTCTACCTAATCTTACAGTTGAATCGTTATATAATCTTTGTTTACCTTCAGTCCCATTTAAATCCATATAACCCATTCTTCCTCTGATTATTGTTCCATTTGAACTTCCCAAATCCCTAATAGTGAATAATCCTATATCAGGATTGTAAGCTAATCTTGCATGAACTCTTGAAACTTTTCCATCTAGAACTTGTATATCTGCTTGTCTACCTCTCCCAATTAGCAGTCCTCTTTCATCTACAGGTATTCTCAGTTCTCCACCTAACTGATAGAGAGCATTGCCAGCTTGAATCTGAATATTTGATTTATGTCTAATTCTTAGAGAAGCCATTTCTGGGTAAGCTCTGGGATTTATTCTCACACAAAGTAATTCCCTTCCAAGTTCTGCAGTCTGAGCTCCTGGACCTATTAGTTCTCCTTTTCTTGGTGCTCTTCTTGCAGGGATACCATCATCTACAACTGTTTCATGTTCCCTATTTCTAAATAATCCCATTTTTTATCTCCCAAAGTGCAAACGGATTGTATTTTCTAACCTTTTTGCAAACTTTATTTGTGAACCATTTCTTATTCTTGTAGGAATGTGTGGTCCTAATTCTCTTCCATTTAGATATGTCCCATTTGTGCTATTAAGATCCTCTATTGAGAGGACACCACTTTGGTATCTTAACCTTGCATGCATACTGGATACTGTTGCATCTAAAATTTGTAAGTCTGCTCTATCACTTCTACCAATTGTTATTCCTCTTTCATCAATTGGAAATGAAAACCCGTTATAGGGTAAATTTAATACTGCTCTTCTTGAACCAACCACCACTCTTGCATTATGGTAACCAAATCCAACATCTAAAATGTTAGGTTGAACTCTTGGTCCTATTTGTACTGGCCTGTATCTTTGAACTCTTCTACCATCTTCAACTGTTCGATCTTCTCCTCTAGCACCTATTCCATAAGGTTGGTCTGCGACTGTTACATTATCTTGAATATCTTTTCTTGCCATTTTTCTTCTAAGGTACTGTTGCGTACCTTCCTCCTTTTTTTAATAGATCATATATTTCATCTGACCCTTTTCCAGTCCCTGTTGCATATCTAAACCAGGATACTACTGACTTCCTTACATCTGTATTAACCCCAATTTGGCAAACCCTATCATAACCAGTCATTCTTGCAACCAGTCTTTCGTCTCTCCCTTCCCTTAGTTCCATCCCGGGCACTGTTTCTAAACTCTTAACTACCCTAGAGATTTGAACTCCATCTGCTGTTTTTTTTCTTGGCATATTATCCTCCTCCTCTTTTTTCTTAATGGATAGTATTGCAAAAGTCTTATATAGAGGCTTTGTATATATGTATATACAGGTGTATATATGAAAAGAAAACTAGTAAAACAAGGCCCACAGTCTTTAGTAGTTAGTATGCCTTCTGAGTGGATTAAAAAAAATAATTTAAAAAAAGGTGGAGAGGTTGAATTACAAGAGATTGCAAATAATATTGTTGTCTCTGGAAAAGAGATTGTTGAACCTAAAGTTAGAGAACCTTATGTTTTGAATATTGAAGGGAAAGATGATGCTTTGGTTAAAAGATATCTTACTATGTTGTATAGGTTAGGTTATGAAGAGATCGTTATTACATTTACTAAACAAAATATTAAAAGACTAAAAAAAGAAAAAAATACAAAAGTAGAGGATTTTATTTCAGGAGCACACAACAGATTTATTGGAATGGAAATAATCCATTCAGAAAGACACAAGATTGTTTTGAAATGTTTTACTAATACTAACATACAAGAATTAAAAAGTGTTCAAAGAAGGATTTTTCTTTTGATTTTAAGTTTTATGGAGAATATGTTTGATAAAAAATATGATTCCCAAAAAGCACATGATAATGTTGCAAAATTCATTAATTATTTTTTCAGGTTGTTGAATGCAATTCCAGAAGCTTCTTTGCCAAATAAAGAATTGTTGTATGGTTTTTTCTTAATACAAGACAGGCTGATTGATTATCTACAATATACTCATCAAGAGTTATGTAAAGCAAAAACTATTTCTCCAAAAGCCAAAAAAATATTACAAGAATTATTTGAATTGTATGAAAATTATTATCATTTATTTTATAAGTTCAAGGAAGAGGACAAAGTTAAAATTATTAAAAAGAGATTTGAACTTTCTAGAAAAATAAAAAGAGGAAAATTTAGTCTTCCTGAAACAAAAGTGCTTTATGAAGCAAAATTTATTCTTGTAATCTTTGTTGACTTTTATGAAGTTTTGGTTGGGAAAGAACTTTAACTATAAAATTTTAGAAAAGATCCTAAATTGGAATAATAAACTCTTGTGTTTTCCATTGCATCTACCTTGTCAGTTGTTATATTGTAATGAAGTAATCTTACCATATCTATTAATGTTGCACCAAGAGTTAGATCTATAGTTTCTTCTATGAATGCAGGATTTTCTTTAGGCATCCACTTATCTGCTTCTACTGTTATGGACTCTTCATGTAAAGATTCCATTAAAAGAGCTTCCAACTCTTCTCCCATATCATTGTTATCATAAGCAAACTTGTCATACAAGACTCTTGGAAAAGACTCAGGTCTTGCTCCCCACCTCAATTTTTCCAGATCCAAATGGATAGTAGAATCCCAATTTTCATCTTTTGCATCAGGGCTTACTATTCTCCTGTGCCTATTATCTCTTGAAGCATCTCTTAAATCAATTCCAAATCTATTATATAAAACACAAATCCTATTAATTTGTGTAGGACTAAATCTATATTCCTTGTTTAGTTTTCCATTAAACTCATGCATTAAACGCTTAGGATCACCATAATTTTTTCCTTCAGGCAACAAATTTCCTTCTCCTTTGTTGACTAAGTCTCTTTGAATTGCTGGACTTAAACCATGAAGTCTTCCAAGAACCCTCATTCTTTCTTCTATAATTAAACTTGCATCTATAACAGGAAGCTTAGGTAATTCAGTTATCAAGTAAAGTGAATCACCATAAGAAAATGTTTCTGGAGCAATATTTGGAAAAAATCTTTTACTGTACCTACCTTTTTCTTCAAGACCTGAAAGAATGTTTAAAACTTCCATTTCAACATTAGATCCCCCTCTTAGAGGCATTTTCTTTACAAAAAGATATCTCCCATCTTCAGTAATTACACTAAACACAGGGTTTGCTGATTTTGTTGAAACAGGTTCAATAGAAATAAATTCAGGTAAGGAAGATAAGATTCTCCCTTTTTCAAGATCTCCAAAACCAAGCTTATGAAGTTGTTCAGTAGCTCTGCTAATTAAGGCATAATCTCTAGGGAAATCTGGATCTAATTCAGAATGTCTAGATTGCTTTTGAACATTTTGAACTGTACCTCTAGGAACAGTTCCTGTATTTCTAACCCTATGATGACCTCTAACTATATTTAATAAAGACTCAGCCCAGCCCTCTTTCTTAGCCCTTCTAACAATTCCTTCTTCAGTGATTGTTTCAGGCCCACCTATCTCAGTACAAGCCCCACTATCATCTTCATAAGCCTTTTTTAATCTTGTCATACAAAAATTGAGTTAATTTCTTATTTATAAAGTTTACTCACTGAAATCAGGAATTAAATAACTTCCTAATGTTAAAAGAATACCTCGAATTTTCCATTATTACTTCTCTTGATTTGTCTGGGTAAACAAGAGTTATTTTGTGAACTTTTATTTTTGCTTCTGTTGTATAAATTATATCCATATGAACTGCTGATAAAGGGTTTTTGAAATCTGAAATGTCAATGTTTCCACCCATGTATTTATTGTAACCATAAGCCCAATGCATACCTTCAATCTTTTCATCTTGTAAAATATTGTTTATGAAAACTGCTTTGTCATTACAACCCAAACCTAGCTCTGCAATGTTACCTCTTACTGGATCATCTTTGAAATATTTCTGCATTTCTTTTGATTTGGGTGAGTCCGAAATAACATCAACAATTCTGTTTTCTTCAACTTCATAAACAAGCAAATGTTTATCATAGTAAACAGGAAGGTAACCTTTTGTTTTGCTTCCAGGTGTATCATTTGGTGTAACAAAAGCTTCACCAGAAGGAAGATTTATTCCTTGCCCAGGATTGTGGCAAACACCATCATCTTTGACTACTTTTCTGTCCCTTAAATCAAAGTAAATCTCATGACCTGTTGAGAAGGCTACTACTGCTGCATTTGCCTTTTCTAATTTATCTGCTAGTATTTTAGCTTTTTTTGCAACAAGTTGATAATCAGCTTTGAAGGCTTGCATGTCAGGAGTGGCACCAGGTAATGTTGCACCCCTAAAATTTTGTTCTTTCATTAAAGAGAATAAAGGACCAGTAGCTGAAAATTTTGTTATTGCAAGCACTATGTTTTTTTCTCCAAAAGTTTCTAATTTCTTATCTAAATCAATTTCTTTGTTATCTTGTTGTGCTTTTTCTGGTAATGGAGCTGAATGGGCTTTTGTTGGTTCAAAGTAAATTATAGGTTCAACATTTCCAATTTCGGATAAAATTTTGTGCCATTCCTTTGCCATATCTTTTCTTTCAATGTAATCCTGGTCAATCTCAGATTCTTCAGAAGGGAAATCATTTAATATTATGAAAGTCTCACCCTTCTTTGGTGCAAATACATCAATAAGAAGCTTTTTGAGATTTTCCATGTAAAATAGTATGTTTCTTCGATTAAAAAAGCTTATGCAAAAGGTTTATAATGGAAGAGATAATTTTGAATGAGATGAATAAAAAAAGGTGGATTGTTATTCTATGTATCTTAGGAATTATTACTGCTAGTTATTTGACTTATATGTTTTATTCAGATAGTCATGAAGTTTGTGATATCAATAATACTTTTAATTGCACTACTGTACATGAGAGTGATTATGCTGTTTTTAGTGGTGTTCCTGTTGCAATTTTAGGGATTGTTGGTTATTTTTTTATATTGGCCTTTAGTTTTTATAGTCTGTTTTATGCTAAGTGGTTGTCTTTTGTTGGTTTGTTGTTTCAATTGAGATTAACTTATGCTGAGTTTTTTGTGATTCATAAACTTTGTATTTTTTGTTTGATTTCACAAGGTATTATTTTATTGATCTTTCTTTTATGTCTTAATTGGAAAAGAATTAAAAGAAAAACTTGGAAAAAGCTTATTAAGTAATATATACATTGTATTCTTATGAAAGAGTTGTCTGCTAGAGAAAAAAGTGTTCCTAAAGGAGTTATACAAAAACTTTTGAGGATTGCTGCAGAAAAACCAGAGATTATTTCTTTGGGTCCTGGTGAACCTGATTTTGAAACACCTAAACCAATTTTAAGAAAAGTTAATGGCATTATTAGGAATCATAAAAAAAATAGAGTTACTCATTATGCTGCACCGCACGGGTTATCTGAATTAAGAGACAGTTTGGCTAAAAAATTAAAAAAAGAAAATGGAATTAAAGGTGGAGACATTTTAGTTTCAACTGGAAGTCAGAGTGGTTTGTTTAGTGCTTTTCTTTCTTGTTTAGATCCTGGTGATGAAGTTATAGTTCCTAATCCTGGATATATGGCTTATGTTCCTGGAATAGATCTTGTTAATGCAAAACCAGTTTATGTTTCTTGTCTTGAAAAAGATGGTTTTGCAATTGATCCTGATAAGATTAAGAAAAAAATCACTCGTAAAACTAGAGTTATTATGCTTAATACACCTTCAAATCCTACTGGAACTGTTTTGAGTAAAAAGTTGTTGGAAGAGATTGCTGATATTGCTGTTGACAAGGACCTGTATGTTTTTTCTGATGAAGCTTATGAAAAATTAGTTTATGATAATAACAAACATGTTTCAATTGGTTCTTTTAATGGTATGAGAGATTATGTTGTGAGTTTTTTTACCTTTTCAAAAAGTTATGCTATGTGTGGGTTTAGGCTGGGTTATTGTCATGGTCCTAAAGATGTGATAAAGGCAATGGGAACTTCAATACATTACATGACTATTTCTGCACCACATATTTCTCAAAGATTAGGTATTGAAGCTTTGAAAATTAGTGATAGATATGTTAACAACATGAATAAAGAGTATGATAAAAGAAGGAAGTATATTGTTAATAGATTGAATGAAATGGATTTGAAAACTACAATGCCTGGTGGAACTTTTTATGCTTTTTCTAATATTAAAAAATATTCTAATAACAGTTCAAAGTTTGCTGACATGTTATTGAAGAAAGCGAAAGTTGCTGTTGTTCCTGGAACTGAATTTGGAAGATATGGAGAAGGGTTTGTTAGGTTTAGTTATGCAACTGATTTGAAATTAATTAAGAAAGCTATGGATCGGATTGAGAAGGTTTTGAATTAAATTTGTTTTGATCTCCAATCAATCGCACTTTTATATTTTTGTTCTCTTGACAAAAAGTATACTCTTATGAGCCTTTCTTTTGCACCAGGAATAGTAAATTTGTCTAAATCATTTTGTGTTCCAGGACCATATCTCTCTGAAAAACAATCAAGCAATAATCTTTCTTTTTCTCTATTCCCAAAATTCCCTTCACTTTCAACAACAGAATCTACAAACCACTTTTCTAAAGGCTTTAAATCAATATATCTTGGACAAGATCTTTCTACTCTATCTTCAACTGTCTTGGGATTTTCTGGAATAAGCGCTACAATGCCTGTCCTTCCTCTTTCAAAAAGAATTCTCACTGTGTCTGGACTCTTATCATTAAATTCGAGATATAATTTTCTCCAAGCAGTACCTTCTTCATCAGTACGATTTTCTGCTGTATAAGGTTTTGCGATTTTTTGCATTCCTCTTAACCTATCTGCATCTCTTTGAGATTTTGTATAATAAATCCAATCTGCCATAATATTATAGTCAGATCACCATTTTTAAAGGTTTCGGTTGTTGTTACTGGTTAGTTACTCTATACAAACCTTTTTATTTACATCAATCCTCCAAAGCCTATGCATCATGAAAGCAAAGTTATTGAAAGTATTTTAAGAGAAGTCGGTAATGCTAAGAAAGTGAAGGTTATTGTGGGAGAATTAAGTGGATATACTGTTGAAGAGATAAAAAAAGCTTTAGAAATTAGAATTGATTGTGAAGTTTTAGAGAAAAAAGGAGTAGTAAAATGTGAGTGTGGTTTTGAAGGTGAACCAAAAATATTAGAAAAGGAGCATGATTTTGTTTTTTTTGAGTGTCCATCTTGTGGTAAAGTTCCTAAAATTTTAAAAGGTAAGAATGTTATAGTAAAAGAGATATGTGTTTAAAATATCCAGTTGAGGTGGTGGAAGTTAACAAAGATGAGGTTGTTGTAAACTGGGGTGGAGAGTATAAGAAAGTTCTTGCAATGGACGACATTAAACAAGGTGATTATGTTTTAGTACAAAATGGTATTGTTGTTGAGGTTGTAGATCGGAAAGCTAAGGAGTTTTTTGATAATCATGGATGTTGAACATTATTTTTTGAGGTATGCTTTCCCTTGTGCTCACATTTTAGAAGAGTGGGGTGAGTTGACTAAAGAAGAACTTGATGAATTAAAAGATTGTGTTGTTTTGAATAAGCCTGTTTCTCGTGAAAGATTAGAAAAAGTTTTTTTTCGAGCTTTTGAAAAAATTAAGGATTTTAAAGAAGATTATTGGCATATGGATGTTATTAAGGAGTATTGGCAAGTGCAGCATAATGTAGAGATCAAAAATGGTGTTGGAACTTATGCTACTGCACCTGAAAGTTTTAAGAATTTGTCTAAAGTGTTTAAAGCAAAAGTGTTGGAAGTTAAGAATGGTACTTTGTTAGTTGAGTATGAGAATGGTAAGAGAAGGGTGTTTAATGATTTTGTTCAAGATGCTTTAATTGGTGATTTTGTTTTTATCCATTTTGGGTATGCTGCAGAAATGGCTTCTAAGAAGTAAATTGTTATTATTACACCTGCTGAGATTAATGTTATTCCTAGTATTTGTGTGAATGTTATTGTTGTTTGTAAAAATATTGAAGATAGTATTGTTGTTATTGGTGAGCCTAGTAGTAGTATGCATGTTGCTGTTGTAACTTTTACATGTTTTAATCCATTGTACCAAGTGAATACATATAGTAGTAGGAAGATTGATGTGATTAAAACCCAAGAGAATTGGTTTAAAGTTAATGTTGTTATTAGAGTAAGCTTGCTAGTTGTTGCTAAGAATGCTATTATGAATATTGATCCGAAAAACATTCTGCCAAAAGCTACAAGGTTTGGCTCTATATTTTTTAGTAAGTGCTTTGAGAATGTAAATTCCGCTGCCCAGAAAAGTGTTGCTATTAGGATTAGCAGTTCACCACTTGTGAAAGTTAGTGCTGTTAATTTTAGTAAAAGTAAATTTCCTGTTAGCAGTAATATTGCTGCTATGAATAGTGCTTTGTTTAATTTTTCTTTTAGGAAAGTTATAGCTAGAATTGCTACGAAGACAAACATTATTTTGTGTATAAATGCTCCTGTAGCACCAGATGTTAATGTTAGTCCTTTGAAGAAAAGTAGGAAAGGTATTGATCCTCCTAAAAGGCCTACTAGTGCAAGTTGAAACCACTGCTTTGGCTTTAATTGTTTTAGTTTCTTGTATTGGTAAGCTAGGATTATTATTGAGAAAAGGAATACTGCAACTAAAGTATTTTTTAGAAATGTGAATATATAAGGATCTATTCCTTGCACTCCTAGTTTGTTTATGAAGATTGAAAATCCACTAATAATTGCTGTTAATAGGACCAGTAATATTCCTCTTTTTTTATCCATAAAATTTTAAAGGTTTGTAGTTTTAAAAAGATTATGGTAAAAGTGTATTGTCTGGGATCTGCTGTTTCTGGTGATGAGTTGGCTTTACAGTTTGTTGGTAAAAATATTTCTGGTTTTGAGTTTGTTAAGTATTCTGGTGAAGTCGAGGAAGAAATGGTGGTTATGGATGTTGTAAAGGGTGTTTCTGGGGTTACTGTTTTGGGGTTGGATGAGTTTTTGGCTAGAAATCCTGTAACTGTGCATGATTTTGATTATGGCACTGAGCTTCGTTTGAGGATGGCTGTAGGTGAGATTAAGAAAGTTTCTGTTATCTGTTTGCCTTGGGGTTGGAGTTATGATCAGGTTTGTGATGTGTTGAAAGAATTATAATTTGTTCATTTCAAACAAAGAATATCTTTCTGTGCACATGTATAATAAAGATCACCAGATTTCAATTGTTCTTTTCTTAATTTATACCATTCCTCTATCTGTTTTTTTGAGACATTAAATTTTTTCTTATTACTATCTGAAGAACCCTTAAGAACCCCATAAAAAGCATTAATGAAAAACTCAAGGACTTTCTTTTTGTTTAAAGAATAAGATTGAACAGAGTTAGGTAAAATTATCCAATCCGACCCACCATATTTTAAAACTTTAAATCCTGCCTTTTTACACAGAGAAGGTAATAATGCTCCACAATGGCTATTTCCTACCCCTACCCTACCCTTGAATTGGTGATCTATTCCAACATAATTAAAAAGTTGCATTAGATTGGATTCATCTTTATATTTTTCAGGAATTGTTGGTCCAAAAACAGAATGTTGATCATAATTAATATTTAAATATAACATCCCTCCTTTTCCCATAACTCTATTGATCGCTTTTAAACTCTTCTCCATATCAGTATGTTCTAGAAGAGATAATGCTGTTACTAAAGAAAAATTTCCTTGTACCTTACATTTATTGGTTCCTAAGTTATAGACAGATTCATCATATAAAATTATCGTATATTCTTTTTTTTCTTTCTTTACAATAAACTTATGAATGGCTTTTGAATCTTTTAGAATAATTAGGCTCATATTTTTTGTTTTTGCCCATTGCTTGAATGAAAACATAGAATTTTTTAAGTCTTCTTTATTCACATCTAAGCCAATAATAACTCCCTTGTTTTGTAATAAGCCTAGTTCAATGTTTCTTCTTATCTGTACTCCAGATCCAGTACCCAAATCAAGAATTTTGTCAAATTTCTTTTTTTTAATTAGCAATTTATTAAGAACATCTTTGTTTATTGCTTCATCATCTAGTTCTTTTTTCCAAAAATCTAAATAAGGATTATCTTGATAAAAAGCCTTTTCCATTATATCAATGATGTTAAAATCTTATATAAACTTTTTGTTGGAGTTATAAGCAGGTTTGTGAGAGATTAAAAAACACTTTAACGAAAGAGTAAGGAATTATTATAATAGTAATATTTATATTAGTCAATGAATGTATATAAAATATGGTTCAAAAAGATGTTGATACAATAATTGTTGGTGGAGGAGTATCTGGACTAGCATGTGCTAGGAAGCTTTTTGATAATAGGAAAGATTTTTTTATTATTACTGAGGATATTGGTGGGAGGATTCTTACTTCAAAAAAAGGTAATGTGAATTATGGTGCTTATTATTTGATGAAGGATTATAAAAATATAAAAAAATATGTGGAACTTGGAAGAAAATTAACACCATTAATGATACATTTTCACAAAAAACACCATACTTATACAATATTTAATAAGAGGTTATTTACTCATTTTTCACAATTAATAAGGTTAATTTTCCTTTTGAGGAGATTTAGGAAAGATTATGAATCATTTAAAATTGAATGTGAGAATAAGTCTCAAAAAGAAGCACTCAAAAATAATCTCTTTTTATTAAAATTATATAAACAAAATGCCGAAAAACTTCTTCAAGAATATAAAATAAAAGAATTGGTTGAGGACTATATGTCAGAAGTTTTGCATGGTACTACTTTTCTTCCAATTAAGAAATTAAATGGGTTTACATTTTTGCATTTTGCTCTACCTCTTATTGTTCCAATATCTGAATTTAAATTTCTCAAAGATAAACTTATTAAGGGATTTAAAAGAAAAATTATTAATGATTCAGTTATAAGGGTTTCAAAAGCAAAAGATATCTACAAAGTTAAAACTAAAAAGAAGACATATTTTACTAAAAATTTGGTTATTGCTACCCCCCCACATATTTCAGCTAAACTTTTGAAATTAAATAAAATAAAAAAAACTGTTAAAGCGCACATGTTTCACCTTAGAGGGACATTAAAAAAAACTTGGGAAGAATGTGAAGCAAATTTGTTTTCTGACAATAACCGAATGTTTGCAATTGCTCATCAACAAGATAACAGTTATCTTTTTTATTCTTTAGGAGATAAGCCTAATTTTAATATTTACTTCTCAAAATACAAGATAATTAAACATCATTTTTGGAATCCTGCCTTTAATTTATCTGGACATGAATTGTGGGATTGTGAAATTAAAAAAAACCTTTTCTTAATTGGTGATCACAATATTTGTGGATTAGAAGATTCATACATCACTGGAATGTACGCCGCCAACAAAATAATCTCTGACTCTAAAAATTAGGCTCTGTCCAAATTCCTATGTTATCTGTTCTTAAAATTAAATTCTAAAAAGTGAGTAGAACATGAAATACAAGGATCATAAGCCCTAATTAATTTCTCAATCTCTAGTTTGATCTGTTCTTCATTCATATTTTGGTAGGTAAAAGTATTTAAGTAGTTATTATTATAAAATAAATATGATTGATTTAATCCAGCTTAAAAGAGATATAATTAAAGATTTAAAAAATTTGAAAAAGAATGCAAATATACATTCATTACATTTAATTGGAAGTCATACTGATGAGAATAAAAGTTTAGATAGACTTAATGATTTTGATATTTTGGTTTTAACAAATGAGAAACTAAATGGAAATAATTATTCTTCAATATCTAAAAATTTAAATGAAATTTGTAATAAATATAATTCTAATGAAGTTCAAATGATCGTTGAGACAACTCATGCCAATATTAAATTAAAACCTAAAAAAGATACAAATATTCAATTACATCAAATAACCTTTTTTTATGAAGATTTCATTAAAGGGTTTAATAGTGGAAATTTAGCATTACATAATTGGGTTTTAATGGGAAAAACAATTTTCGGAAAACCCTTAAGAGATTTAGTTGATGTTAAACCAATTTCAAAAGAACAATTAAGTCATGAAAGAGATTCAATTGATTTTTTTATCAGAATAATTAATGATAAAAAGAATATTGGTAGTGCCCATGTAATTAAAGGAGATGAGTTAATTAAAAAAACAATTCAAATTCCAGTTACTGAAGAAGATGAATTAGAATTATTTTTTATTGCATTAAATGAAACTTTAGGTAATTTACTAAAATTTACCCATCAAAAAAATATTATATATTCATTTAAAGAAAGAATTATTTTTCTAAAGCAAAATTTGAATAATCAAGAATATGTTGATGTTTTAATAAATTTAAAACAAATTAAGGACAGATTAAGAAATTGTGAAAAGATAGGTTATGATTTAAATTATTTCAAACAGGCAACACTTCGAATATTAAAAGCATTAAAGAATAAATTTAAATTAAAATAAATAATCTCAAAGAGGCTTCACATAATCCCTATCTTAATCTTTCTTAAAATTAAACTCTAAAAAGTGGGTAGAACAAGAAATACAAGGATCATAAGCCCTAATCAATTTCTCAATCTCTAGCTTAATCTGTTCTTCATTAAAATTTTGTTTTAACAACTCAGGAACATAGACCCTTATTGCATCTTCAATGTTTTGCAAGTTTTGTGTTGTTGGTGTTGTAATGTTTGCAAAAGTGCATTTACCTTTTTTATCAAACTTATACTTGTGGAACAAAATTCCTCTTGGTGCTTCTAGTGCTGATACTCCTGTTGTTGCTTTTACTTTTATCTCTGGCAATTTTTCTTCTTTAATCTTAAGATTTTCTAAAATGTTTATTGCTTGTTCAAAACCTTCATAAGTTTCTATTGCTTGTGCTACATTGTTCATAAAAGGATTGTTTGGACTTTTAATTTGTTTTACAAAAGATTTTGATTTCTCTGATAAAAGGTGTTTGTTTAACATTAATCTTGCTAAAGCACCAACTCTGTAACTCCCATCATCTGTTTTTGCAAACTCTGCTGTTGAACCTTCTTTAAAATATTCTTTGAAATGCTTTTCATAATCATTTGTTGGAATACAGGCTTTGCCTTCACAAGAAATGATTTTGTCTGAATAAAAATAAGAACCATCAGTTAGAGCAAATGTATCTGATTTAAAATCAAAATCAGGATATTTTAAGTTTTGAAATATTTTTACTGTTTGTTCTGCTTCTCTTTTACACTTTTTTAATTCTTTTAGTATTTTTTTTAATTCCTTTTCTTCTGGAAGTCTTGTAAAACCACCAATTATTGCAGATATTGGATGAATTTCTCTTGCACCGATTGTATTTACAATTAAATTTGAAACTTTTTTAATTTCTAATGCTCTTCTTATCAAGGATTTATCTTTTGCAGCTAACTCCAAAGCATTTTTGCAACCATGATAGTCAGGGAGAACTAAGAAGTACAAGTGTAAAATATGACTCTGTATCATACCACCAATTAAAAGAAGTTCTCTCAACAAATCTGTTTGCTCTGAAACTTTAATGTTAAATGCTGACTCTACTGTTCTGATTGATGCAATTGTATGAAATATTGAGCAGATACCACAAATTCTTGAAGTTATGTCTGGTAATTCTGAGTAATCCTGAGTTTTTAGTATGCCTTCAAAAAATCTTGAACCTTCAAAAATAGATAGTTCGCAAGTTTTAACTTTGCCTTTTTCTATTTCAAGATTTAGCTTAGCATGGCCTTCAATCTTTGTTATGTGGTTTAGTGTTATTTTTTTCATTGTTTATGAATTTGTGTAGTTTGTTCTTTATGTCTTTTTCTGATAATCCTAGATTTTCAAATAGTTTTACTTCTGCTGCAAAGTTTGCAGTTTTTAGTGGTCCTCTGCAAGCAATACATTGATGATTGTTTCTAATGCACAATGCATTGCAACCACCATGTGTTACAGCACCTAAACAAGGAACCTTTTCTAACAGATAACAATTTTTTCCTTTTCTAGGGCATTCTAAGCATACTGGTGTTTCACATTCTTTAACTTCTTTTTTCTTTAAGAAAGTTTTTATAAAATTAACAAATTCTTTTTTAATAACAGGGCAACCATACATATGATAGTCCACCTTAACATGTTTTTCTACTGGACCTGCATCTATTGAATCTTTGGATAATTTTTGATTGTAAACATGTTTTTTTAATTCATCTGCCTCTAAGAAATTTCTCATTGCTGGAATCCCACCACAGGTTGCACATGTTCCAAAGGCTACCAAGTATTTTGATTTCTTTCTAATCTCTTTTAATTTCTTTACTTGACTTTTTGTTGAGATTGCACCTTCTACAAATATTAGATCAAAATCTGATTCTTTATTTTTTTCTTTTAATAAATGAAAATATTTTATGTCAAACTTTTTTAATATCTTTAATATATTATCTATGAATAATATTGAAAATTGGCAACCTTGACAACCAGTAAAGGAAACAAAGCCTACTTTCGGTTTTTCTCCTCTTTTAAATAATCTCCAGGGCATGTATATGCTTATGCTTAAAGGGTTTAAAAAGTTTTTTAAATAGAGACAAATTACTGTTTTCTATGAATTTGGCGTCAACTGTTAATAAGTTAGTATTGTTTGCATTTTCCTTAGGTACATTAAATGGATGTGCTTATATGAGATCTGGTCAATTTTTGCAAACTGTAGGTAATTATGATATTGGAAGAGAGGATGATGGCAGTTGCTATGTTGATGATGTAAGGATGCTTGAGGAGGGAGATTATTTTATGAGATTTAGTCGTGGAATTTCTCCTGAGAATGATGTCCCTTACATAAATGAATTATTAGCAAGATGTGAAGAAGGAGAGTTTGATCCTGTAGGAACTCCTACTGAACCTATATTAGATAGAATTTAGTTTAAGAAAGTTATTTAAACAAATATACTTCTTATTATAGTGAATCAATGATAGAGATTAGAATTCATGGAAGAGGTGGTCAAGGTATTAAGAAGAGTGCACAAATTCTTGCTAGGGCTGCTTTCTTGAAAGGGAATTTAACACAAGATTTTGCACTTTATGGTGCTGAAAGAAGAGGTGCTCCTGTTGTAAGTTTTGTTAGACTAGATAAGAAAAAAATTGGTACAAGAGGTTATATCCATGAACCTGATTATATTATTGTTCTTGATGAGAGTATTGATGATAAAGTTGTGATGGATGGGAAGAAAAAAAGTACTAAAGTTGTTGTTAATGGTACTGCATATTGTAATGTTAATGCTTCTGAGATTGCAATGAAACATCTTGGAAGGAATGTTCCTAATATTGCATTATTAGGTGCTTTTTGTAAAGTTTCTAAACTGTTTAGTCTGAAGGATTTAGAAAAAGCTGTTAGTATTGAGTTAGGTAAAAAAGGTAAAGAGATTGTTAAGAAAAATATGTTGGCTGCAAAGGAGTGTTATGAAAAAGTAAGATGTTAAGTGAAAATCAGTTGAAAAATGAGAGAGAAAAAGGAGTTCCTCATTGTAAAGTTGGTGTTGTTAAAGATATGTCTACTTGGAGAGTTGTCACTCCTGTTATTGATTATTCAAAATGTATTAAATGTTTAACCTGTTGGATGCAATGTCCTGATGTTGCTTACAAAGTTGTTAAAGGAAGTCCTAAATTGATTAGTAAAAATTGTAAAGGTTGTGGCATATGTGCTGAGCATTGCCCTGTTAAATGTATTAGGATGGTGAAAAAATAAAATGGAATTATTAGATGGAAACCAATGTGCTGCATGGGGAGCTCGTTTAGCTAGAGTACAGTATGTTCCTTGTTATCCTATTACTCCTCAAACTGAAATAATTGAAACAATTGCACAGTGGAAAGCTGATGGGGAGTTTAAAGGACTTTTTGAGCAAGTTGATTCAGAGCATTCTGTGTTGAGTGCTGCTTTAGGTAGTGCTGCAACTGGTGCTAGAACTTTTACTGCTTCTTCTTCGCAAGGGTTGTTGTTAGCTCATGAAATTTTTCCAAACATTTCTGGAACTAGGTTGCCTATGGTTTATGTGAATGTTTCTCGTGCTGTTAGCGCTCCAATATCGCTTTGGTGTGATCACAGTGATGTTTTGTCTGTTCGTGATTTTGGTTGGATTATGTTGGTTTGTGAAACAAATCAAGAAGTTTTAGATTCTGTAATTATGAGTTATAAAATTAGTGAAGATAAAAAAATTGTATTACCTGTTTTAGTTAACATGGATGGGTTTGTTCATTCTTTTACCAGAGAACAAGTGGTTATACCTAAACAAAAAATGGTTGATAAGTTTATTCCTAAACAAGATTTGAAAATTAAGTTAGATGTTAGAAATCCAAAATCAATGGCTGTTCCTGTTTTACATGGTTATATGTATTTTAGGTCACAAGTGCACAGAGCAATGTTGGATTCTGTTAGTGTTATTAAGAAAGTTCATTCTGATTGGTACAAGTTAACTGGCAGGAAGTATGATTTCTTTGAAGGGTATAAATTGAGTGGTGCTAAAGAGGTTATTGTTATGATGGGAAGTTATACAACTATTGCTAAGAATGCAGTTGATCAATTAAGAAAGAAAGGTAGAAAGGTTGGTTTGTTAAGAATTAGGGTTTTGAGACCATTTAATGAGATCTTATTTAAGAAAATGTTGAAGGGAGTTAAACATGTTGGTGTTGTTGACCAAAGCATTGCACCTGGTTTGTCAGGGATTTTGTTCTCAGAGGTTCGTGGTATGTTGCCAAGTGTAAAGGTTAGCAATTATATTGGTGGTTTGGGTGGGAAAGATGTTAGTGATAAAGAGTTTATTGAAATATTTGATGATTTGAAAAAAGGTAAAGAGGTGAGGAAATGGTTAATGTAAAACAGTTAGCAAAGAAAAAAGAGTTGATTACTGGAGGAACTTTTGCTTGTACTGGTTGCCAGGCTATTTATGGTTTGAGGTTGGTTGGAATGGCTCTTGGTAAAGATACTGTTATTATTAATGCTGCAGGATGTATGACACTGACTGCAACTCATCCTTACACTTGTTATAAAACACCTTGGTTGTTTAATGCTATTGAGAATGCTGCTTCTACTGCAACTGGTGTTGCAAAAGGGTTTGAAGCGCAGGGTAAAAAAGTTAATGTTGTTTGTTATGCTGGTGATGGTTCAACTTCTGAAATTGGATTTGGTGCTGTTTCTGGTGCTGCTTATAGAAATGATAATATAATTTACATTTGTTATAACAATGGAAACTATGCTAATACAGGACATCAAGTTTCTGCTGAAACACCTGAGTATGCTCGTACCCTTACTAGTCCCATTGGTAAGAAAAACAAATTTGGTAATTTATTGCCTAGGAAAAGTTTGGCTAAGTTGATGGCACAAAATGGTGCTGTTTATTCTGCTACTGCTTCAACTAGTTATCCACATGATTTTATTGAAAAATTGCAAAAAGCTTCTAAGATTAAGGGTTTCAAATTTATTGATCTGTTAACACCTTGTGAACCAGGTTGGTTAGTTAAGACTAATGAAATGTTTAAAGTTGGAAAGATGATAGTTGATTCAGGTATGTGGCCTGTTTATGAAATTGAAAACAAAAAAGTTACAATTAATATTAAACCAGCAATGACTCCTGTTAAAGATGTTTTGAAAATGCAGGGTAGGTATAAACATCTGAATGCTTCTATGATAAATTATATTCAGAAAAAAGTTAAAAAAGAGTGGGAAACTATTAATTCTGGTAAGTTTTGGGAAAGTAATGATTATTAACTCATAAGAATGTGTTGTAATATTTCATTAATTCCTTCAAAATAAGGTTTTTTAGAAACAAACCATTCTCTCTTTCTTGCTAAGTCTAATACTTCTTGTTCTGCATTTCTAAGAACAAATCTTTCATTGGTTATATCTAGGAAACTCATGTCATTAATATCATCTCCAATACCTCTTGTTTCTGTATAACCTTCTCTATCAAATAAGTATCTTAATGCATTTTCTTTTCCTGCACCCTCTAAAATAATATCAAGACAACCAAAATTTGCTGTTTTTTTTAATTCAAAAGGAAGTTGTATTTCTCTACGAAGTTCTTCAAATTCATCTTCTCCTTTGTGGGGATTATCTCTTGGTCTTACTCTCAATGCTGATGTTCTTCCTTCATGATCAAGAACCCAACCTTTACCTTCTAATTGTGCTTGTACTTCTCTTAAATATTTTCTCTGTGGTTCAAGTTCTGCTTCCCATCCCCTATCAATTTCATAATTTGAATCTAAAATCATTCCACCATTTTCTAGTACTACTGTTTTTACAAAATCAAAAGATTCTCTTCTTGTATAAACTGTAGAAGGTCTTGCAGCTGTTGCAAGGACAATGTCATGTCTTCCTGCTAATGTTCTTAGAAGGCTTCTTGTTTCTAGTGCTAAATAAACCTTATACTTATCTGTTGAAACACTATAAGCTTGGTGAGTTGTAGATGAATCTGGAGTTGTAACTACATATGTTTTATCATTTTCTTCAAGAACCCTTATTCCATGACTTTTTTCTCCAAAGGCTAAAGTTCCATCAACATCACTAGCTATTACATTATCCATAAAAATGGGATTTTAAGGTGATATTTAAAGGTTTCGTTACCTGTTAGTAGTGTGTTAATCTTTATAACTTAGCTTAGATTGGCTTATTTTATGGGTGAATATACTTCTGATCATAGGAAAACAAAGAAAGAAGGTAAATTGAAGAGAAAGTTTAGAGTGTATAAGAAGGGTGGTTCTGAGAGAGCTGTTAGTAAGTAAGAATTTCTTTAAAGCTCTACAATATCTTTAAATAGTTATAAAATATAGATGATTATTATGTTACCTTTTGAAATTACTTTTGCTGTAATAATTGGTGTATTGACTGTTGTTATAGGAATTCTTGTGAAAATAATTGGTTTTCCTGATCAATTCAGAAAAAACTTTAAAAGAAAATCTACCAGAGGTTTATCTACAATCTTTATAGTACTTGCATTTGTATCGTATATATTATGGACTTTGCATGGTGCACTTCAAGGAGATTGGGTGCTTATATTAGGACAAGGTGTTGGAATTATAACCACAGGAATGATTGTTTATCAAGTAATAATTTATAGAAATAAGTAGAAAATTAAGTAAGGTACTTTTTCAAAGCTTTGACTGCATGATCTGGGAAATCGAAAACTGGTAAACCATGATCTTCTAAAACTTTTTTGAACTGTTGAGTTTGTTTTCCACCTGTCATAACCAAAAGAATTGGTTTTTTTGTTTTTTTGAATATTTTTATTACATCTTTTGTTATCAAAGGTGTTTGTGGTAATAAAATTACTAGTAAAATATCATTGTTTTTATCTCTTAGACAAGTTCCAATTGCTAATTTGTATCTTTTTGTGTCTGCATCTCCAACTAAGTCCATTGGGTTTGAAATTGTGCAAATTTCTGGTAAGGATTTTTTTAACTTTTTTGTTGTTCTATTGCTAAGTTTTGCTAAAGGAATGTTGTTTAATTCTAATCCATCTGCAGTAACAATGCCATAGCCACCACCATTTGTGATAACTTGTACTCTATCCCCTTTAGGTTTTGGACAGGTGATAAAGAGTTTAGCAATGTGAAACATTTGTTCTAAAGAGTCTGCTACAATTAGGTTTGATTGTTTGAATGCGCCTTTGTAAATGTTGTAAGCGCCAGCCATTGATCCTGTGTGTGAAAGAGTTGCTTCTGAACCTTTTTTTGTTTTACCACCTTTGATTACAATTATTGGTTTTTTTATTCTTTTACAAGTTCTGATAAATCTTTTTCCATCTTTGATTCCTTCAATGTATAAACAGATTACTTTTGTTTTGGGATCTTTGTCTAGGTATTCTAAGTAGTCTGATTCATCTAAGTTTGTTGCATTACCATATGAGATGAACTTTGCAAAGCCATAGCCTTCGTATGCTGCAAGATCAACTAATGCTGAGCCTAATGCTCCTGATTGTGAAATGAATGAAATTGAGCCTTTATTTGGCCTTGTAAGCTTCTCTTCTGGCAAGAATAGAGTGTCTAAGTTTGAGTGTGCATCAAATATTCCTAAACAATTTGGTCCCACACATTTAATTTTGTATTTTTTTAGTAGATTGTATAATTGTTTCTCTAGGTCATGGTTGCCAATCTCTTTGAAACCTGAAGTTACTAGAATTATGTTTCTTATTTTTTTCTTTCCACAGGATTCTATTACATTGAGTGCTGCTTTTGCTGGTACTGCAATTACTGCCAGGTCGATCTTTGCTCTTACCTTAAGTACACTAGGATAGCATTTTTTGTTTAGAATCTTTTCTTCTTTAGGATTTATAGGGTATACTTTGCCCTTATATTTAGTTATAATTTGTTTGAAAATAATGTGACCTATTTTCTTCTTATTTTTGGAAGCTCCAATTACTGCTACTGATTTTGGAGTGAAAAAGTTTTGCATGTTTAATTTGTGGGTGAAAAAGTTTAAATAAGTTTTGTTAGAGTTTTTTCCCTTTTAGTAGGAGAGAGTTTGTTACAACGCTAACTGAGCTCAAAGCCATTGCACCTGCAGCTATTATTGGAGATAGTAACCAGCCTGTGAAAGGGTAAAGCACTCCTGCTGCAATAGGGATACCCATTGAATTGTAGAAAAGTGCCCAAAACATGTTTTGTTTGATTTTGCTCATTGTTTGTTTACTTAGTTTGATTGACCTAGGTACATCTAAAAGATCATTTTTCATTAATACTATGTTTCCTGTTTCCATTGCTACATCTGTTCCTGAACCCATTGCAATGCCTATGTCTGCTTGTGCTAATGCAATGGCATCATTGATACCATCTCCAATCATTGCAACTTTTCCTTTTCTTTGTAACTTCTTAACATAGTTTGCTTTGTCTTTTGGTAGAACTTCTGCGAAAACATTGTTTATCCCTGCTTTTTTTGCAATTGCTTTTGCTGTTTTTTCATTGTCACCAGTGATCATGTAAACTTTTAGTCCAAGCTCTTTTAATTGTTTGATTGCTCTTGGTGAGGTTTTTCTTATTGTGTCTGCAACTGCAATTAATCCTATTACTTTCTTGTCTGCTAAGATCATTACTGTTTTACCTTGTGATTCTAATTTTGTTATTTGTTTTTCATACTTAGTTATATTTACTTTGTTTCTTTTCATTAATCTTCTATTACCTAACCAGTATTGTTTCGATTTGATTTTTGCTGTAATACCATGTCCTGGAATTGCTTTGAATGCTGTTGTTTTGAAAAAAGTTTTTGATTTTTTTACAATTGCTTCTGCTAAAGGATGTTCTGATGTTTTTTCTAGTGATGCTGCAATCTTTAGAGTTGATTTTCCTGTGATGTCTGTTACTTCTGGTTCACCTTTTGTTATTGTTCCAGTTTTGTCAAAAATAATGTACTTTAGTTTGTGTGCTGTTTCTAGTGCTTCTCCACCTTTGATTAGAATTCCTTTTCTTGCTCCTTTTCCAGAGCCTACCATGATTGCTGTTGGTGTTGCTAGACCTAATGCACAAGGACATGCTATCACTAACACTGCAACTGCTGTAATTAATGCAAATGAAATGGGTTTACCAAAAAATAGTGTCCATGAGATGAATGTGATTAAAGCTATTGCGATAACTGTTGGTACAAAGTATCCAGAAATTGTGTCTGCAAATCTTTGGATTGGTGCTTTTTGACCTTGTGCTTCGTCAATAAGTTTTATAATTTGTGCTAAAGTTGTGTTTGCACCAACTGCAGTTGCTTTGAATGTCAATGTTCCATGTTTGTTTATTGTTGCAGATATTACTTTGTCACCTTTTTTCTTTTCAATTGGGATTGATTCTCCTGTAATCATTGATTCATTTACTGTTGAATGACCTGAAAGTACTAAACCATCAACTGGAATCCTTTCTCCAGGCTTTACTATAATTATGTCTCCAAGTTTTATTTGTTCAACTGGAACTTGGATGTATTTACCTTTTCTTTTTACTGTTGCTGTTTTTGGTGCTAAGTTCATTAGTTTTTTTATTGCATCTGATGTTTTACCTTTTGCAATTGCTTCAAACCATCTTCCCATTACAACTAAAGTGATTAGTATTGCTGAAGTTTCAAAGTATTGTCCTAAAGAAGGATTGAATAGTACTGCATATACACTGAATAAGTATGCAGCTGTTGTACCTAATGCTATCAAAGAGTCCATATTTGCTGTTTTACTTTTTATTGCATTCCAGGTTCCTTTGTAAAACTGATATCCAACTCCAAATTGAATTGGTGTTGCTAAGAACCATAAAATATAATCATTGTAAGGAATGTTTATGTTGAACCACATAAAAATCATTCCTATAATAAATGCTGGTATTGCAAATATTAAAGAGAATAAAAAAGTGTTTCTATAATGTTTTATTTCTTTTTTTTGTTGTTTTGCTTGCTTTTCAAAAGCATTGCCTTGTGCTATGCTTGCTTTGAAGCCTAAGGATTCAACTTTTTTAATTAATTGTTTATTTGTTATTTTGTTACTGTGCATGATAGTTGCTTTTGCTGTTGAAAAGTTAACATTAGCTTCTTTGACTTGTTTTAAATTGTCTAAAGTTTTGTTTATGTTAGCAGCACAGCTAGCACAATGCATTCCAGTTATTTGTAGTTCTGTTTTTTTCATTTAATTTCTTGGCAAGGGTATTCATTGAATACATCTAAGCTTTGAATTTCTTCTTCACTTGTTACTGTTGAATCATATGTTATATCATAAATGTTTGGTGAACTGTACTTAACATCTATTACACCATTTATTGTATATAACTCTTGTGTAATTAGTGAAGCATGTCCAGGGCAAGGTATGTCAACCTCTAATGTCAACTCTTGTTCTCCTGTAGCAACTGCATTACTTGTTGGTGATTGACTACATGCTGTTATTAGTGCCAGCATGATAATTCCTAATAATAATATTTTTTTCATTTTTATCCTCCACATCCACAGCCACCACCACAACCTCCACCGGTTGGTGCTGGAGCTGAGTTTAATGTTGCTTCTACTTCTGTTGTACCTAAGTCTTCAACAACAATAAAAGTTCCTGGGATCATTCCCATCCAACAACTCCAAGATACTGTTCCTGTTTCTGTTGGTGTGAACTCTATTGTTTGTTCTCCTGGTACAATATCAAAATATAAATCGTACTCTGGAACTTGGATTGCATTATTACAACCAGTTATTCCTATCCCATCAATTATCCATTTCACAGGGATGTCTTCTTGTAGGATGAACTGGTTAGGGATAAAACCTCCATCTACATCCATTCTTATCTCTTGGTAACCATTTACAATTGATGGAAGGTTTTCTGAGTTTGCATTTCCTGCTAAAAAGTTTGCTGAAACTGATGTTGTTAATGTGTTAAAATCATAACCTGTTCCTGTTAAAGCTAAACCATTGTTGATCATGAAAAGTCCTAAGACTATAACTATAATTCCTGAGGCTCTGATTAACTTGTTTGTTAGTTTGCTTGAAACAAATGTTGAAAAGAATCCAAACCCAAGCATTACTGGAAGTGTTCCTAATGCAAAGATGAAAAGAAGTTTTGCACCTTCGATCATACTTCCAGTTCCTGCTGCCATGATATATATAGCCTGAAGGGGACCACAAGCTATCATTAGACCATTTAACAGACCAATTACTAATGGACTTGAGTTTTTACTATTCTTTCCAACAAATTGAGAAATGAATTTGGGTGTTGTGAATTGAATCTTGCTCAAAGCAGGAACTATGTTTAACATCTTCAATCCAAATAAGATTAAAAATAATCCTGCTAGTAAACCTGCAATTCCTCGCATTGTTGGTGTGAATGCTATTATTGAACCTAACAGACCAAACATTGCACCTATTAAAGTGTAAGAGATTGTTTTACCTAGGCCATATCTGAAATGTGAAAGATATGATTTTCTTCCTTCTTGTGCATCTTTTGCTGTATAAGATAGTACAAAGCCACCGCACATGCTAACACAATGTAATCCTGTTAGTAAACCTACTACGAAAAGTAAGCCATAGCCCATTCCTGAACTTATTTGTGGTAATTCAAATGTGTTTGATAATTGTAATATAAAATAAAAAAGAATAATTACTCCAATTGTTCCAAATGCCCAACCTAACCAGTTCTTCTTACCTTTAGTTGAGCAAGAATAACCATTTTCTTCAATTTGTGAGAAGATCTTATTTAGGCTGGTTTGTTTTGGATCAAATGTGACTGTTGCTTTTTGTGTTTTGTAATCAACTTTGAAGTCTTTTACTCCTTTGAAATCTTTTGCTTCATTTATGATTACTTTCTCGCAACTGTGGCATACCATGCCACTAATTCTGAAAGATTTTGTTTCCATTCCAATTGGGTGTTTGAAACCCCTTATAAAGGATGTAGTGAAACTAGTTTCTTAACAAAAATTATATAAATATTAGTCTTAGTCTATTTATTATGATTAAAATAGATTATGAAAAATGTTGCTGGAAAGAAGGTAAATGCACACAGTGTTCATGTAAGGGAACATGTGAAGGTTGTGTTGAAGTTTGTCCTACTGAAGCTTTAGAAAGAAAACAGATTATTGAATTTCATGAAGACAAATGTACTGGTTGTGGTGCTTGTGTTGAAGCTTGTAAACATGGAGCAATTACTTTAAAATTATAATGTTAGTCATGCCTCTTCTTTTTCTTTCAATGACTTTCTTAGCTTCTAATCTATCAAGAATTCTTGTAATCTGTACTTTTGATTTGTCAGTGTGTTTAATTAGCTCTGATTGGTAGACCGAGTTGTCATTGCTTTTCAATATCCCTACTACTTGTTTCTCTTCACTTGATAATGGAATATTGTTTCTTGTTCTTTCTTTTGTTATTTTGTATATTTTTTTATTGAATATAAAGTATAAACCTGATAATGTTAATATTCCTAGTAAAGTAAAACTGATTGTTCTTTGTAATTGTAATGTTCCATACATAGGACATTCAGAACCATGTGAACATCCTTCATTTACTATCTGAGCTAAACTAATATCATAAGATATTATTAAGAATAATATAGCAAAGCAAAATCCAAGGATTAAGTATCCGACTTGTTTATCTTCCATTTTATTTGTAAAGAACCTCTGTTTTAATAAATCTATGGGAAACAGTTATAAATATTATGGACCTATAATGTAGTATGAAACAAGGGGTGTATACTGAGTTTGAAACAGAGAAGTTTTTGAAGAAGTATGTTAAGGTTGCTAAGCACAAATTGGTGAAAACTTGGTATGAGTGTGAAAAAGCTTGTAGAAAGGTTGGATATCCTTTGGTTCTGAAGATTATTTCAAAAGATGCGTTGCACAAATCTGATATTCATGGTGTTCGGTTGGTTAAGAATAGGTTGGAGTTGGAAGATGAGTTTAATTCTTTGATTAAGATTGTTAAATTTAGAAGATTAAAGTTTGAAGGTATTATGGTTCAAGAGTATATTGAAGGACAGTCTGTGTTAATTGGTTTGAAAGAAGATCCTGTTTTTGGTCATGCTATTGCTTTGGGAATGGGTGGGATTTATACTGAGTATATGAAAGATATTACTTTTAGAGTTTGTCCGATTAGTTTGCAGGATGCTAATGAAATGATTGGTGAGTTGAAGATGAAGGATTTGCTCTTTGGTGTTCGTGGTGAGAAAGGTGTTGATATTAGGTTGTTGAAGAAGACCTTGGTTAATGTTTCTAAGATAGTTTCTAAGTATCCTGAGATTAAAGAGTTGGATATTAATCCTTTTGTGATTAGTTCTCGTGGTGGCAAGGTTGTTGATGCTCGTATGGTTATTTGAGTTTTTGTTTGATTATCTCTTTTAGGAAGGAAATTATCTTTTCTATTTGTTTGTGATTAAGTTTGATGTAGTTTTTATTTATTTGTAAACCCTCATAGCAAACTTTGTTTCTATAAATTCTTATGTTTTGTAAAAAAGAGCTTTTTTGTGATAATTTGTATTTTTTACAAATGTATTTTATTAATTGGTAGTGAGCTGACTCTCCTTTGAATTTAATCCCATCTAAACAAGTAATTGCTTCCATAAGCTGATGTAAAATATCATAATAATCTGTTAATGTGTTTGAAGCAAATGCTTCTTTGTTAAATAGATTCAACCTTTCTTGTGTTTGATTTACTATTTGTAAAAGATATTTTGCTTTTTCTTTGTCAGGTTTTACATTGGTCAGTATCATATTATGTATAAAACTATTATTTTTTATAAAAACGAGGTTGGATTTTCCGGAAATCTTTCAGGTTTTATGGAAATCTTTCAGAATGCATCTAAAAATCCTTCAAGAATTATTCCATTTGCTATATTATTTTTTAATCCTTTATGAAATAATTTAAAAGATTTTTTAAAATGAATTTGTATCTCTCTATTAAGAGTTTTTTCATATTTTTTAAGATTAATCTCTTTTTCTCCTGTTTCTACAAAAAGATCTATATCACTATTCTCTATATCTTCTCCTCTTTGATAACTTCCAAACAGAACTATACACCCAGGAGTTAATTTTCTTGTTAAATATTCTATTAATCCAGACTGTTCTAAAGAGTAAATATTGTAAAAAGTTTTATATTTCTTAAAAATTTCATCATTAAAGTTTGCTTTGTATAAGGGGAAGTATCTTTTTCCTCTTTTTTCTTTTGTTTTGTTTATTAATTCTAATTTAATTAATTGTTTTAAGTGTTGTTTTGTTGAAGTGTGTGCAATTCCTGTTTTTCTTGATATTTCTATTAGATAATGCTGTTTAGTTGGTTCTTTGAAGAAGATTGATGCTGTTTTTATTATATTACAATTTTGTAGCATATGTTATATAAATGTAGTATGTGTTTATAAAGTTTTTGTTTATCTCAGAGGCACAATCTTTTTATACTTGAAATTTTGTAAACCATGTATGAAAAAGTTGTTAATGGGAAATGAAGCTGTAGCATTGGGTGCATTGAAAGCTGGCTTAGGATTTTATGCTGGTTATCCAATCACACCTGCATCTGAAGTTATGCATTACTTATCAAAAGAAAAAAACTTAGCTTTTGTTAATGCTGAGGATGAAATTGCTTCAGTTAACATGTGTATTGGTGCTTCATTAGCTGGAAAGAAAGTTCTGACTGCAACTTCTGGTCCAGGTTTTTCTTTAATGCAAGAAGGGATTGGTTATGGTTATTCAGCTGAACTTCCAATGGTGATTTTCAATTCTCAAAGAGTGGGTCCTAGTACTGGAATGCCAACACTACCATCACAAGGTGATGTGTTACAAAGCTGTCATGGTTCGCATGGTGATACATATCCAATAGTGTTCTATCCAAATTCTGTTGAAGAGATGTATGTTTATACTATTGAAGCTTTTAATTGTGCTGAAGAAGCTAGGCAACCTGTTATTCTTTTAGGTGATGCTTTTTTGAGTCACATGTATGAAGATATTGATATAAAAGATATTGAAATTAAAGGTGTTGATAGAGATATGAAAAGTATTGGGACTGGTATTGGACATGTTTCTGGTTTGTTAACTGATGAAAAAGGTAATCCTAAAACTAAAGATCCTGATTATTATAAAAAATGGTTAAAACAAGTTAAAGATAAAAGAGATGAGGTTGTAAAGAAGTATAATTATTATGAACATGTTGATAATGGAAATGATAAGTTGATTGTTTGTTTTGGTGTTGTTTCTAGAGTTGTTATGGAGTTAGAAGGTTATGATTTTTTTAGGCCAATTAGATTGTATCCTGTTCTTGATGAATTGAAAAAGGTTGCTAAGAAGTATGAAGAGGTTATTGTAATTGAGATGAATGATGGACAGTTTGCTGGTTTGTTGGAGAGAGAGATTGGTAAAGTTAAGAAGGTTGGAATTGTTGGTGGTTATATTAGTTTGAAGGAGGTGCAGGATGCGTTACACAACTCCATTTGAAATCAGAGTTCCTAATAACCCAAGAAGTTCTGAAGCACTTGCCTTAGCTTATGGTATCCTAGAACAACAAGATAGAGTTGATGAAAGTTTAGAAAGTTTTACTGAAAAATTAAAAGCTAAAAAAGATTTAAAGATTGTTTTTGGTTTTTGGACTGAGGGAGTTAGTGGTAAAGCTCAAATTCAACAAGGTGCAAAAATTAGTGGTGAGAAACCAAAAGCTGTTTCTGTTCTAGTTGGTTATGAATGTCATGATGGTTTTGGGCTTAGAGGTGAATTAGATGGAGGAAGTAGTGATGATGAAGGTTGGACTAATGTTACTAAACCATTTTATCTTATTTGTAGGACATTGGAAGGTCATCAAGGGAAAGGGATTGTAAGTACACTTGTAAATTATGTTGATAGAAGATTGAGTGATTATACTCATATGTGTGCTTCAGAAAATTTAGGTGTAAGTACTGCTAAGGTTTTTACAAAATTAGGATTTGAAGATTTTGAAAGATCGAGTTTTCAACCATTAGTTCAATCGGTTGATAGTTTAGTAGAAGAGATTAGTGGTTTAGAAGATACTAGTGATAGAATCAGTTTTACTGAAGAAAGAGTTAGGTGGATTAGAAGGAGGTTGGTAGCATGACATTTAAAGATTTTATAAATTATGACAAGTTTCCTCCACTTTGGTGTGGTGGGTGTGGAATTATTATAGCAATGAATCAGGTTGCTAAAGTTTTTGATGAAATGAATTTTTCTAAAGATAATGTTAGTGTTGTTTCTGGAATAGGTTGTACTGGTAGAGCTGCTGGATATTTTGCTTTGGATTCAGTGCATACTTGTCATGGTCGTGCTGTTGCTGTTGCTGAAGGTTTGAAAAGAGGAAATAATGATATGAATGTTTTGGTATTTTCTGGTGATGGTGATTTATTGGGAATTGGATTGCAACATTTGATACATACTGCACGAAGAGGAGTTGATATGACTGTTGTTTGTGTTAACAATAATATTTATGCTATGACTGGTGGACAGTTAGCTCCTACTAGTTGTAAAGGTAAGGTTACTGTTACTTCACCTCATGGTTCTGATTGTGAGCCTATTGATGTTTTTAATTTGTTGAAAGGTATTAAAGGTGTATTTTATGCTAGAACTTCAAGTGCACATTTGGATCATATGAAAGAAGTTATTTCTAAAGGTATAAAACACAAAGGATTTAGTTTTGTTGAGATTAGGACACATTGTTTTACTAATGATGGTGCACAACTTGGTTTGAAAAATGGTGGTGAGGTTGCTAAGGCTTTGAAAGAAGAATATGTTGTAAAGGATAGTGTTGGTGATGATAAGGATTTGGGAGTTTATGACAATGATTAAAAAAATAGTCTTAGCTGGAACTGGTGGTTATGGAATTAAATTCCTTGGTCATGCTTTAGGTGAATTCTTTGTGTTAAAAGGATATAAAGTTGTTTTAACTTTTGAGTATGATGCTGCAATGAGAGGTGGAGAAATTGTTGGATACTTAACTTATGGTGATGAACATATTAGTAGTCCTGTTATTGATAATGCTGATTATTTATTATTATTGGACAAGGTTAGAAAAAAGATTAAGGCTAAGAAAATTATTGTTGAAAAACAGGTGTGTGGGCCTGATTGTGATACTTCTAGTTTTTTATGTGAAACTTGTTTAGTAAGAGATTTTAGAGGCGATGCTTTGGAAAAGTTTAAGGATAAAAGAGTTGTAAACATGATTGCCTTTGGAGATGTGTTGAATGAATTAGGTTTTAAAATTTCTGATGATGAGTTGAAAAAGGTTTTACCTGATAAGTTCTTTGCTACTAACCTGGAGGCTGTTAAGTTTGGTTTGAGGTATAAGGAGTAGAAATTTTTATAAATAGTAAATTAAAAACTAATTCTTATGGGAACTCCAAATGATGAATGTCAAACATGGTTGCATGAACAAATAGGTAGATCTGTAGATAATGATATTGAATATAGGATGGATCGAAGAGAAGTTCATATTGGTGATGTTCAAGTTTTTCATGATCTTGCTCAAGCGTTAGAAGTTAATGATTTAGTTACCATTGGTTCAAAGCCAGGATTCAAATATAAGGTCCCCCACGCAGATTCTCCAAGGGAGTGGGGTTTTAGAATGAATAATCCTATGACATTTTATATGAGTGAACATTCAGCAAATTATACCTTAGATGGTGAATCTCTTGCTGAGTAATTCAAAACTGTTTTAAACCAGAAGATTTTTTTCTTTAATATGAAACTATTAGAATCACAAGGTAAAGAAATATTCAAAGAATATGGTATAAACATACCTAAACAATTTAAATTAGATGAAGTTGATCAAGATGTTGTTGTAAAAGCACAAGTTTTGGTTGGTGGAAGAGGGAAAGCTGGAGGTATTAAGCTTGCAAATAAAACTAATGTTAAAGATGTTTCACAGCAAATACTTGGAATGCAAATAAAAGGTGAAGAAGTAAAACAAGTTCTAATTGAAGAAAAGTTAAACATTGAAGAAGAGCATTACTTGAGTGTTACTGTTGACAGGAATAGCAAGGGTTACATCTGTGTTGCATCTGCAAAAGGTGGTGTCAATATTGAAGATGTCCCTAAAGAAGATATTGTAAAAGGTAAGTTTGAAAATATTAAAGATAAAGTTTGTGCTGGAAAACAAAAGTTGTTCCAAAAACTGTTACAAATTGCAAAAGAGAAAGATGCTATTTTAGTTGAAATTAATCCTTTAGTTTTGTCTGATCATAAGTTGTATGCAGCTGACTCTAAAGTTATTATTGATGATAATGCTTTGTTTAGACAAGATTTTGAAGGTGAAAAAGAGGGTGGGAATTATGTTGAATTGGATGGTGATGTTGGAATTATTGGGAATGGTGCTGGGTTGGTTATGGGGACTTTGGATACTTTAGCTTACTATGGAGGAAAACCTGCTAATTTTTTAGATGTTGGTGGTGGTTCTAGCACTGAGGTTGTTGAAGACGCTATTGATAGAGTTCTTGAGAATAAGAATGTTAAGAAATTGTTAGTTAATATTTTTGCTGGAATTTCTAGGTGTGATGAGGTTGCGCAAGCTATTGTTAATAAAAAAATTGGAATTCCAATGGTGGTTAGGATGGTTGGGACTAATCAAGAAAAAGGAAGAGAGATATTGTTAGCAAATGGTATCAAAGCTTTTGATTCAATGGAAGAGTGTGTTAAGGAGATTGTAAAATGAGTGAAGAAATTGCAAGAACATTAGCAAACATATTGTACCATAAACCAGGAGGGTATATTGAAGTTGTTGAAGATGCAGGTGCCTTTGAAGTTCAAGATGTATTTTTAGGATCTGGAAAGAGAGATTTCTGTCATTCATGTAGAGATATATTTTTCCCTAATGAAAGATATCTTGTTCTTGTTCAACATGGTGGAGCTGGATTTAGAGAAGGTAAAAGGACCCCTCTTTGTTATGATTGTTGTGGAATTCTTCAGAATAGCAGAAGGAGGATAACTTTACATTAAAATGTTAATTGACAATGCAAAGGTTATTGTACAAGGCCTAGGTAAACAAGGTTTGTTTCATTTAGATAAAATGCTAAACTATGGAACTAACATTGTTGCTGGTGTTAACCCAAATCCTAAAGAGTTATCAATGCCTGTTTACAAAACTGTGAAAGAGGCAGTTGAAAAACATTCTCCTGATTGGTCTGTTATCTTTGTGCCTGCAAAGTTTGCTAAAGATGCTTGTATAGAAGCTTTGGAAAACAATCTAAACATTTGTATAATTACTGAAGGTATTCCTGTGAATGATATGATTGAAATTGTTAAGCATAAAGGTGACAATCTTATAATTGGTCCAAACTGTCCTGGTTTGTGTTCTGTTGGAAAAACTAAGTTGGGAATCATGCCTAACTATTTATTTTTACAAGGAGATGTTGGAATTGTTTCTCGTTCAGGAACATTGACTTATGAAATTGTTAATGAACTTACCAGAAATGGTATTGGGCAATCCACAGTTGTTGGAATGGGTGGAGATATGATTGCTGGTTTGAGTTTTATTGATTTTCTTAAAGAGTTTGAAAAGGATGAAAAAACTAAAGCTGTAATCCTGGTTGGTGAAATAGGTGGTGATTTGGAAGAAAGAGCTGCTGAGTATATCAAAACTATGACTAAACCAGTTATTGCTTACATTGCTGGAAAGACTGCACCAAAAGGAAAAAGAATGGGGCATGCAGGTGCTATAATCTATGGCAAAAAAGGGACTTGGGAGTACAAGGTTGAAGCACTGAGAAACAATGGCGTCAAAGTGGTGAATCTTCCTTCTGAAATAACAAAATTATTAAAGGAATAAATAATTAAATTAATTGGAGGTTAATTAAAATGAGTGAAGAATTAAATGCTGGAAATTTTCATGAGTTTATCAAAAAAGGTGTTGTTGTTGTTGACTTTTTTGCTGAATGGTGTGGACCTTGTAAACAGTTAGGGCCTATTTTTGATGATTTGAGCAAAGAAATGACTGATGTTAAGTTTGGCAAAGTTAATACTGAAGATAATCCTACATTGGCTAAAGAGTACGAAGTTAGGAGTATACCCTATATTTTGATCTTTAAAGATGGTAAGCAAGTTAAAGAGATTATTGGGTTTCAGTCAAAAGAAGCTTTGAAGAAAGAGATTGAATCTGTAGAGTAATTTTTCTTATTTTTTTCTATTAGTAAGGTTTATAAATAGTAGGTTTAAACTCTAGAATATGGATAGTACAGAATATTTAGAGTGGGGACAACATTCAAGATTTAGTTTTGATGGAGATGAATTAGCTGTTAGAGTTTTAACTCCAATAAATTTCTTAAAAGCTTGGAATTCTCTTGGCATAAGAGATGAAAATTTGACTAGAAATCCAGTATATAGGTCTTTAGGATCAACAGTTTGTGAATCTATGGCAACTGATTTTGTAGAAAGAGGGAAAATTTCAAGTGAATATTCATTAACTGCCCAAAATCATGATGAGTACATGCCAGAATTGTTAGCTGCTTTAAGATCCAGAACCACCAAAGCCTAATCCTTTATGAGTATCTATTTTAATAAGTTCAATTTTTCTTTTAGAAATATCTACATTATACAAGATTCTATGATTATCTAGAGGTTTTGGAATACTGGAATGTAAATGGCCAGTTAATCCAATTGGATCTATTTTTGCAAGATTATTTAACCCAGGAAGACCACCTTTTCTAAAATATTCTATAATCCTAGATTCTGTTTCTTTTATTAATGTCTCGTTTGTTGCATAAACTTGCTTTTTCATACCATTTTTGTATTGACGAGTTTTTATTATTCTCCAAATAACCACTTTTGAAGCCCTCAGTCTTGTTTCAATTTTAGTTAGAAGATCAAATAAATCATCTACTAAAGATATTATTTCTTGTAAAATTGCTTCTAAATATATCTCAGCTTCTTCTTTATTTCTTTTTGGAATATGATTTACTTCATTAAAAATCAAATGTGATTTTGCAATTAACAATATTAAATCATCATAAAGTTGTGGAGTTTCTCTTTGTATATCAGCTTTTTTAGAATTAAGTTGACCATATATTTGTTGAAGTAATTCTGCTATTCTGTTTAATTTTTCTATTGAGAAATTTTTATCTAAGTTACTCATTAAATCATGTAGGATTGTGTTTAGTTCTGTTACTAGTGTTTTTATATCAGGCAATTTTTTTATTAACCCTTCTCTTTTTTTTCCCTTTTCCTTTGAAGGCTTTTTTTTAAAAATTCCCATATAAATTTAATAGAATTCAAACTTTAAAAAGTTAATTAAAAAAAATAAAAAAATTATTTCTTCCTTTGGAAGAATATTACTGCACCAATAATGATTGCTATGATTACTACTATAATTGTCCATAACCACCATTTAGAGCTTGTCTCTTCTACTTCTGCCTCTTCTTCAGCACCTAACTCAGCTTCTTCTTCAACAGCTTCTATTTCCTCTTCTTCTTCTTCTGTTTCAGTTTCTGTAGTTGTTTCAGTTGCTGTTTCAGCGCCAAACAAGTTGACTAGAATTATTGCTGAATCATCACCATCAATGGTTTCACAAGTGACTGTAACATCATACTCACCATCTTCATCAACATCTAGATCTATTGAGTCACCTTCTCCTAAATCATATGTTTCTCTTGTCCCATAGAAGTATATTCCAACTGTACCATCATTATTAAAGTTAGATAATTTTATCTTATACTCTTCTCCATCAATATCAAAAGAGACTTTTTCTCCTCTGTCTAAAGTCTTTTCATACTCATCAGTAAGTTCACCTGCACTATAAGTGCTTGAACTGACTCCTGAAGAACTACTACTTGCTGCAGGTGTTGCAGCTGCTGTACCATTTGTATCCATACTAAAAAGTGATGAGTTTCCTATGTTTGATGAATTGTCTGTACAACTTACGAACCATAGTAAGTCGTCAGATACAGGTAATGAAAGATTTACAAAGCTTTGTGTAACATTCTTTACAATTGAAGTGTCTACTTGTGCCACTGAACCTGCAACATATAAAGTACAATTGTTCACTTGTTGAGCATCTGAAACATTGAAAGTAAAATTTACCCCATCAGTATCAAGTGTTGCATTAGCAGGACCCATACCTGTTACAATTGGTGCTGTTGTATCTACGATTATTGACCTTGTAACTGTTGTATTTTTTTGATTAACTTCATCAACAACTGTAGCATTGTAGGTATAATTTCCATCTGGTAAACTTGTCCAGTTCACAGTATTATTTGTGTTTGAAGCTCCCATAAACCAAATTGTGCTATTTACTTGAGCTGTTGTGTTATATAACATAAAGGTTATGTTTGCTGGGTTTGTTTCGTTAATAGATGCATTAAGGTAAATCCAATCATTTGATAAGAAACTGTTATTTGTTGCAGTTCCATCACCTACATCTATTTGTGGATTTGTTGTATCAATGGTTAAAGTGTTGGCTGTTCCATTCATAGGCACAGTATCATTTAAACTAATGTGCCATGTGTAACATCCATCTGCAATTGATGCATTTGCTGTTAATAAGAAACTGTAAGCTGAACCATTTGTAGCATTTGTAATATTATATCTCATAACTGTATTATTAAATTGAAGTTCTGCTGTAAAATTAATATCATCTACATCAACATTATTTGTTATTGTAAAATTTATTGTTGGTGTATTATCACTTGTGTATGTGTCATTTGCTGGTGTGTTATTAGTAACAGCAGGTACTGCTAAAACTAAATACACGCATAAAAGAATTGCTAATATTATAAAAATTATTTTATTTTTTGTTTTCAATTACCTCACCCCTTTTGTAAAATGTATTTATAATGTATATTATTAACTATATAAAGGTTTTTGTTAACTTTAAGAATTCTTCGTCACTCTTTACAGTGTGATCAAACTTGATAAAAAGTTTTTTGTAATAGCCATCATAATAATCAACAAGTAATAATTTGATAGCTTCTTTAACTTTATTTGTATTCATTAGATTTGTAACATGTTCTAATTTTTTTGCTCCTAATGTGTTTTTTATTAATTGTAATTTTTCTATGATTTCATCTTTGTTATCAAAATAGTAGTTTTTGTAAGAAATTTCTGTTCTTTCTTCTACTGTTTTGTCTAAGAATACTGTTTTCCAAGGTTGTTTTATTTTTTTAAAAACTTTTTCTGGGATTGTATTTTTTCCAATTTTTCTAGATTCGCATTCAATCACTATGAATGGTTTATTCTTTAGTTCTTCTAATCTTTTTAGAAGTAAAGATTCAAACTTCTTTTGTAAATGTGGTTTTAGGTTTATGTCACCAAGTATTGAACCTCTGTGATTTGCGCAACCTTCTAGGTCTAAACCATTATCTAATCTGTTTATTACTTCTGTTTTTCCTGCACCTGTATATCCATAAAGTACAACTGATTTTGGAATTTTTATTGTTTCTAGTTGTTCTCTTACAAAAGCTCTGTATGCTTTGTATCCTCTTTCTAACTGGTGTGCCTCTATATCAAATGATTTTAAGTACTGTACAATGCTTTTGGATCTCATTCCACCTCTCCAACAGAAAATAACTAAAGGTTGTTTTAGTTTTGAAAACTCTTTGTAAAAATCTCCTAATTTCTCTTTTACAATTTCTAAACCTTTTTCCATTGCTTTTTCTTTGCTTTCTTTTTTGTAAATAGTTCCAACTATTGCTCTTTCATCGTTTTGGAATAAGGGTATGTTAATTGCACCCGGAACTGTATCCTCTTCAAATTCCTTTGGTGTTCTAACATCTACAAAGGTGTAGTCTTTGTTGTAGCATTGTTCTATTTGCATGTAGTTTAAGAAAATTAGGTCTAATTAAAAAGCTATCGGGTACCAAATATTCTTATATTATTCTTTCTTCCAAAATTAAGCAAGATTTCTTTTTTAGAATTTTCATGGGCTTGAACTACTTCACCAACATACAAGAAATGGTCTCCAACATCTATTTCTTTATTTAATTTGCATTCAAAGTTGTATTTTGCTTCTTTGAGAATAGGAGTTTTTATTTTTTTAGCAGGTAGTGTTTTTAAATCTGTTTTTTTGAATTTATCTATCTTTTCTCCTGAAACATAACCAAAAGAACTAATTGCGTGTTCTAAATCTTTAGTTGCTATAGAAACAACAAATTCTTTACTTTGTTGGATTAATTTATGAGTAAAACCTTTCTTTTTCAAAGCAACTGCAATAAGTGGTGGGTTGTATGAAACTGTTGTTGCCCAATCTGCAACCATACCTGAAGGTTTTCCTTCTTTATCAATAGAAAGAATAAAATGTACAATCTTTGGTTTTAGTTTGCTAAGTGTTTTTCTAATTTCAACCATAAATAACTATTAGGATTTGTAATATTTAAGTTTATCTAGTTATTGCATAAACTAAATGGTCATAGTACCTACCATTCCTCTTATAATCTTTAACATTTCTGCCTTCAAACTTGTATCCTGACTTTTCTAACATTCTGCCAGAAGCTTTATTGAATGCTCTTAATCTTCCAGAAATTCTTTTAAGTTTGTATTTTTTAAAAGCATGTTTGATTAAAATTTTGTGTGCTTTTGTTCCAACTCCTTTTTTTCTAAAGTGTGGAGCAACCAAAGATCCAGTTACTGCTTTATGTTCATAAGAAATGTCATGTATGTTAATCCAGCCTGCAAACTCACCATTGTACTCAATTGCAAAACATTCTTCTTCTCTTTTATTAACAGGTACAGAATAGTGTTTAATGTGTTTATTTACTTCTTTTCTTGCTTGTTGAATATTTTTAGGTATGGAGTTAAAATTCTTCTCAGAAATTTTATCATGTGCAAGCCAATAATCCTTGGAATCTTCTATTGTGAGATGTCTTAATTTTATCATTTTAGAAATTTATCTATTTGTTTCTTAGCTTTGATTCTGTTCTTTTGGTGCTGTTCTAAGAATTTTGTTAATTTTTCAATTGTTATGGCTTTTAATTCGCCTGAAAGTAATGCGCCTGATTTGTAATCATTGTAAATATTTGTTAATTTTTTGTCGTCAGTTTCTAACCCATACTTTAACATTTGGAAAGCTACATCAACATCTGGATTTCCACCCTTTTTTCTGTGCTCTTCAACTGTTGCTTGTCCACCAGAGAATGCATACTTGTTTACTTTCTTTTTTGCTGCCTTTGGATCTTCATCTAAAGCAATGTAAGTAATAGGATCTGAAGAAGACATCTTTCCACCTTTTAATCCTGGCATAAATTTGTGATAAGTTGAACTTAATTGTAAAAATTTGTGTGTTTTTATTCTCTGTGAAATATCTCTTGCTAACCTTAAGTGTGGATCTTGGTCTGAACCAACAGGAATTACAGTTGGTATTGGTGCACCTTCAAACTCAGGTAACTGAGGATGCAACATGTCTGAAGCTTGTAATAAAGAAGCTGTCATTTTTCCTGGTGATATTGAACCATAAATTGCTTTGAACTCATTGAATGTTGCGTGTCTTGATGCCAATGCTGCTAGCTTGTAATAAGCACCTGCTTTTTTTCCATCTTTTGATCTGTCAGATTGGAAATAAAAGTCACAGTTTTTTGGTTTTAATCCTAATGCAATGTAATTTGTTAAGTATTCTTCAATGGCAGTTTTTCTTAGTTCATCCATGTTAGGGTTTCTTGAAGCATATGCTTCTAAGTCTGCAACTGCAATGTAAACTTTTGCTCCTAAGGATTGATAAAATATTATTTGATCAGCAACCATTTTGTGACCAAAGTGAAATTTGCCTGAAGGCATACAACCTGTCATCATCGCAAAAGGTTTTTTTGCTTTGATTGCATTTTGAATTCTGTCAAAGTCTCTATTAGCAAATATAATCTTTCTTCTAAACAAAAGAAAATCTTGAAATTGTTTTGGCAATTTTTTAAACTCTTGTAATCCAAACTGTTTAATCAATTTACTGTAGTCAACCTTCCCTGTTACTTCCCATGGTGTTACTTTCATAAAATAAATAAAAGAAAAAAAGTTATTAAAGGTTTCTATTCCTCATCTCTACGATCATCATCATCACCAGACATTTTTCCTATTAATGACATCATAGTTGGCAATTTAGACATAGGGCTTACTTTAATCTTACCAGTTGCAATTCCTGAAGAAATTTTAGTTCCCATTACTGCCCCTGTTTTGATACCTTCAATAGTATTATCTAATCCAGGTTCTGCCCATTCAGGGTGTTCAATCTCCATGTGTTTTTCACCAGTTCTGATTAAACTGTACATAAAGTCAAAGTCTATTTCAGTTGTGATGTCTGCTGTTGAGGTATATGTTTCAACAGGTTTAACAACAACTAAGTTTTCTTCACTAACTTCCATACTTATTTGGAAAACTGCTTCATCTTCATCAGTAACTTTAACTAAAACATTTAATATCCCATCATCATATGGTTCAACCATGTCTCTAATTTCTTCCATTGTTTGAGGATCATTTCTCATTTCTGCTAATTCTTCAGGACTTGGACCACCATCGTCACCATCAGGTCCAGGCATTCTACCTTCAGCCATTGCTTTTTGGAATTCGTCCTTTATGAATTCTTCAGGAGGGAAAATCCAAATTTGCATGTATGGTGTGTAGATGTCCATTTCAAACTCTTTACTCTCAGCATGACCATACTCTTCCCAAATTCTAATTTCTCCATTTCCATTTGGAGATTTGTATTCAATTTCTAAAGGATTGAATTCAGGGAAATCTTTTCCTAAACATTCTGAAGCTCTTGCAATTTCTCTTGTATTATCTACAATTGTCCAATAGCTATCATATATTGCACTACTTTGTTTATCCCAACTATCAGGGTTTTCAGTTACAAAATCTTCAAAGAACCATTCTAATGATTCTTCATTAAAAGATCTTTCAATTTCTTCTCTTTGCTTTAAACCATTTTCAAGTTCCCATTCACACCAGCCTTTGTTGGAATGTTCTCTTTGAGAATTAATCTGGTCAAAAGGATCTCCCCATGTATCAAAGTTTATGTAAGAGTCTACTTGTCCATCAGTGTGTTGTACACATCCACCACTAAATGAAACGGCACCTCTTTCTTCTTCCCAACCAGAACCTTGGAAGCAACCAAACTCAATTACAGCTCTAGGATTGTTGAAGTCACATTGAGCTCCTGCACATTCTGAATTTGCTGAACAAGATTCACATTGAGTTGTTGATTCACAGTCCCACCAAGTTCCATCACAGTTGTAATAACCTTCAGTACATTCACACCAACCAGCATCTTCACTACAGTATTGGTTTTCACCACAGCCACCTTGACAAATTTCTCTTTCTCCACCACAGGTTGAATCATCTGATTCACAACCATCTGAATCAGAGCCAGTACCATCACCATCACAGTCATGGAAACCATATTCACAATAACAAGTGTTACCTCCTTCATCACAGTGCATATTAGGTCCACAATCTTCTTGTGATTCACAGTAAGTTCTCTCCTGTTCTTCTCCACCATAGTTACCTGTTACACTTAAGAAAAAGCCTGTTATCTTTGCAAAAAATCCGCTTACTTCTGGCTCTTCATAGTTGTCAAAGTTTTCTTCTTCTCCAGAGTATTCCTCTTCCTCTTCATAAGATTCCTCTTCATAATATTCTTGTTCATTAAAACCTTCTGAATAATATTCTTGCTCTTCAAAGTAACTTTCATCAAACTCGCCTAGATCACCTGAACCTTGGTTATCATCAATTAGGCCTTCATCAACTAAACCATTATAATTGTCTTCTGGAATTTCTTTACATTTTCCATTTGAACAAATGTCTCTCTCACCTTCACAGTCTGAGGCTAAAGTACAACCTTCTCCTGTTTCTTCTGGCTTTTCAATTATTTCAGGTTTGATACAATAATTAGATTGACAGATTTCTTCTGCTGAACAATCCTGATCAACTGTACAGTCACCTAATGTAATACATTCATGATTTCCCATAACTGTACCTTCTTGACAGATTAATTCTTCACAGTAAGTGTCTTCACAATATTGGTGATCAAAACAATCCTTATTTTCTGTACATTCTGCTTCTATTGAAACACATTCTCCATCTTCACAAGTGAAACCTTCAACGCAGTCTGTGTAAGCATCACATTCTATTGAAACACACTCTTGGTGTCTACACACTTCCTCTTTTGTACATTCACTATCTGATGAACATTCAACAAAAAGACAAACATTGTTTTGACAAATTTCACCATCTCCACAGTCTTCATTGATTACGCAACCTTCTTCAATCTTTTCTTTACAAAATCCTTCTTCACAAATTTCATTGTAACCTTCACAATCAATGTCTGTTTCACAAGCATTTAATTCTGTACACACTCCATACTGGCAAACAAAACCTTCTGCACAGTCTTCTTGAATTTCACAAGCGTTTACACATCCACCATCAATGATCTTTTGATTTTCTTCGCACATTTCAATTTCATCTTCAGGTGTACATTCACCTTCATAACATAGCCAATTTCTATTTTCATCTATAGCACAAGTCTGTAATCTACAGTCTGATAGATCTTGACAGTCAATTAAGTAATCAAAATCGTTGTCAATATTGTCATAACAAATTTCTAATTCCTCTCCACCACAAGAACCTTCTGATTCACAAGAACCATCACCATCACAGTCACTCCATCCACCCTTACAAACACAAATATCATCTTTTACATGTTGGTTTTCTCCACAAAGGTGTTCTTCACCACAAAGAACTGTTTGTTTTCTTTCGTTACCTTCTTCATCATGGCAAGTGTAAATTGTACAAGGGAATCCCTGAGGGTTTCCATCACAAAAATAAGTTACATCATCGCATGGTTCTTTTTGTTTTGAACCACCACAGTAAAAATCTACATTGTCATCACATAGTTTTTGACATGCTTGAACTTTTCCACTTTCTGAAATCTGTTCACATTTATCATGGCAAGCATAATTTTTTGGTTTTTGACATTCTGAACAAGGTTCACATGCAGCTTCACACATACCTGCTTCTTCAAGAGGATAGTTTTCTATACATTCTGTACAAGGTTGACATTCAGCATTACAATCTTCCCTAGGTTTTTGGTTAGTTTCACATTCTTGACAAGAAGTACAAAATGATTGAGACCTACAATTTGTGTCCACACAAGAATTACATTCTACACATCTTGATTCACAATCTTCTGTTTCCCAGTCACATTCCCAACAGTCGTTCTTACAAACACTTTCACACTGTTGTCCTTGACAAGGCCAGCATTCATCTTCACAAACTGGTGCACATGCTTTGCCACATTCAACTGCACAGTCTGGATCATCACAATCTGCAACTGTGTCCCCATCATCATCCAATCCATTTTGACAGTCTTCTGCTCCACCAATTGCTGTTACACAACTGCCTTCGCTACAAACACTGTCCCATTCACATTCATACCAACCACTATCTTTACACCAAGCATTGGTGTTTGTTTCTGAGTTTGTAACAAGCCTGTTTTCATATCTTAATTCTGTGATTGTTTCTTTATCAACATCATAAGAGTTTATTGCACCTTCAATAAAGTTTAGGATTTCATTATAACCTTCAGTATTACCATGGTTGTTCCAAACTTTTACTTGAAACATTGCTTCTGTTATTGCTCTTATTTCAGAAATTGAAGTGTCAAAATTTGACCAAGAACCATCACCATTACCTAATGCATTTGCTGAAGACTCTGCATTTGAGAGTGCATCTTTAAACATTGATTGCAATTCATCATAAGAGTAACCTTGGAAATCTTCCCAATTATAAAAATCCTTATTTTCACCTTCATCCATTTTCATTTCCATGTTCATACGAACTTCTGGCCAAAAGTTTATCCATTGGTGTTCACAATTAGAATCACAATCTGGTGTGTCCATTGTTATGTATATAACACCATTGTCATTCTCAAACATATTAATATAATATCTTGCTCTTTTTTCTTCGGATTGTTTATCAGAATCTGAAAAGAGTTTTCCCACTGTTTCTTTACAGTTTTCTCTATTTTCTTCAATGTATTCCCATAAGATAGGTTCATATTCTTCTAGTTTCTCTGCAACCTGACCTGCTGAAGTTGATCCTTCAAGGTAGGAGGTTGATAAGGATTGTACTTCAGAAACCATTTCATTAATATTTAAATTGAAATCTTTTTTGAAATTTAGTCTAAAATCAGTCCAGTAGTAAAGGATTTGTTCTCCATCTTTTGAAGAAACATGGGGCCATGCATTAAATGAAACTTTTATTCTTTTACCATCAAAAATTATTTTTTCAAACCAAGGGGCTGGTTCGTCAAGGGTTGTTTCTCTGTCTTCAGTCATATCCCAAGCGTGTCTTGTATATTCTCTTGGTGCTCCAAAGAATTGAATTGCAGCCTCTTCAGTGATTCCACCAGGACCATGCTCTTCCATTCTGTATTCACCAAGCAACTCATTAATGTTGGATCTTATGATAGAAGAGTGAACACTAAGTTCAAAATAATCAATGTTGCCCATTTCATATTGTTCGGCATAATTGACTAGGTCGTCAATTTCTTCCTCAACTGTTTGTCCTGCGACTGATGGTATTACTAATAAAATTAGTAGAATAGTTAATAATTTTTTCATTTAAATAACCCCCTTTTGCCTATTTGTAGGCTTTTATTGTATATATAAGTTGCGTCTTTAGAAAAGCTTTTAAATTTATATAATTTCTTCGGAGTGTATGGAACTACCTAAAAAGTATGATGCTCAAGTACAAGAGGAAAAATGGCAGAAGTATTGGTTAGAGAATAAAATATTCCAATATAATCCTAATTCTAAAAAGAAAGTTTACTCAATTGACACACCACCACCTTATGCTTCAGCAGACCATTTGCATGTTGGCCATGGAATGCATTATTCTCAGTTTGAATTTGTTGCAAGGTTTCAAAGAATGCTTGGAAGAGAAGTTTTCTTTCCAATGGGTTATGATGATAATGGTTTGCCTACTGAAAGGTTTGTTGAAACAAAACATAAGGTTGACAAATCTAAAATTACTAAAAGTGAATTTATTAAATTATGTTTAAAAGAGACTGAAAAAACAGGTAAAACTTACTATGATTTGTTTACAAGGCTAGGATTTTCAATTGATTGGAGTTTATTATATCATACAATTGGTGATAGAGCTAGAAGAGTTGCTCAAAAGTCTTTTATTGATTTGTATAAAAAAGATAGGTTAGAAAGAACGGATATGCCTACTCTTTGGTGTGTGCATTGTCAAACAACTATTGCTCAAGCTGATTTGGAAAGTTCTGATTTGAATTCTGCTTTTAATGATATTATTTTCAAATGTGGAGATCAGGATTTGGTCATTTCTACTACAAGACCCGAATTAGTTCCAGCTTGTGTTGGATTATTTTTCCATCCTGATGATAAAAGGTATAAAAAATTGAAAGGTAAGAAGGCTAAAGTTCCTTTGTTTGATTATGAAGTTCCTATTTTGAGTGATGAAGCTGTAGAATTAGATAAAGGTACTGGATTGATGATGGTTTGTACTTTTGGTGATAAAGAAGATGTTGAAAAATGGTTAAAACATAAACTGGAAACTAGAGTTGTTCTTGCTGAGGATGGAAAATTGAATAAGTTGGCTGGGAAGTATGAAGGGATGAAAGCAAAAGAAGCAAGAAAAGAAATTATTAATGATCTTAAAGAGAATAAATTATTAACTGGACAAAAAGATATAAGTCATGCTGTAAATGTTCACGAAAGGTGTGGTACTGAGATTGAATTTTTACAAAAGCCACAGTGGCAAATTAAAGTTCTAGATAAGAAAAAAGAATTAATTGAAATTGCAAATAAAACTAATTGGTATCCAGCACATATGAAAGTTCGTTATGAGCATTGGGTTAAAAACTTACAATGGAATTGGGGAATTTCTAGGCAAAGATATTATGGAGTTCCATTCCCTATATGGTACTGTAAAAAATGTGGTGAAGTTCTTTTAGCTGATGAAAAAGACTTGCCAGTTGATCCAATGGAGCAAAAATATAAAGGAAAATGTAAATGTGGATCAAATGATATTATTCCAGAGGAAGATGTTTTAGATACTTGGATGACTTCTTCTTGTACTCCTGAAATTAATGAAGATTGGGGAGGAAAAGATAAAGGGATTTTGCCAATGTCCTTGAGACCACAAGCTCATGACATTATTAGGACTTGGGCATTTTATACAATTGTTAAATCATATTATCATCACAATAATATTCCTTGGACAGATGTTATGATTTCTGGACATGGTCTTGATCCAAAAGGTAAAAAAATGTCTAAAAGTAAAAATAATTTTGTTGTTGCACAAGATGTTATTTCAAAGTATAGTGCTGATGCGTTTAGGTTTTGGTCAGCTACTGCTAAATTAGGTGAAGATCTTTCTTATCAAGAAAAGGATGTTTTAACTGGTCAGAAATTTGTTACAAAATTATGGAATGCTTCAAAGTTTGGTATTATGCATCTGGAGGGATATGATGGTAAAAAGGCTAAGTTAGATGCTTTTGATTCTTGGTTATTATCAAAACTTCAAAAAGTTATCAAAGTGAGCACAACTAATTTTGAACAGTATGAATATTCTAAATGTAAAAGTGAAACTGAAAACTTCTTTTGGCATGATTTTTGTGATAATTATTTAGAAATTTCTAAAGATAGGTTGTATAATCCAGATAAGAGAGGAGAAGAAGGCAAAAAAAGTGCACAATATGCACTCTACAATTCATTATTATCTGTATTAAAAATGATGGCACCAATTACACCTTTTATCACAGAAGAGATTTACCAATTATATTTCAAAAATATTGAAAAAGACAAGTCTATACATATTAGTTCTTGGCCAAAGCATGATTCTAAATTAGTTGATGAAAAATTAGAAAAGACTGGTGATAAGTTAGTTGAAGTTATTTCTCAAGTGAGAAAGATTAAGTCTGAGAAGAAAGTTTCATTAAAAGAACCTGTTAAAGAGATTATCCTTGATATGAAAGAGGATGAGGTTAAAGGTTTTATTGATGATCTTAAAGCTGTAACTAAAGCTGAAAAAATTAGCTTTGGTGAAAAATTGAAGATCGTTTTGTAACAACAAAGCTTAAAAGTTTGTTAATATAAGGAGATAATAATGGCTATATCCACAAAAGAAAAACAAAAGCTGAAAAAATTTGTAAGGAAGTTAGAGAAAGTTAGAGGAAGGCACACTGAGTTAGTTAGTGTTTATATTCCAGCTGGATATGATATTGTTAAGATTATTAATCATTTGATGCAAGAGCAAGGTACTGCTACAAATATTAAAGATAAAACTACACAAAAGCATGTTATTGATTCTTTAGAAAGAATGATTAGGCACCTTAAATTGTTTAAGGCAACTCCAAAAAATGGTTTGGCTGTTTTTTCAGGGAATGTTTCTGATAAAGAGGGGAAAGTTGATATTCAAGTGTATAGTTTTGAACCACCTACTCCTTTGAATACAAGGATTTATCGTTGTGACCAAAGTTTTGTTTTGGAAATTATCAAAGGGATGATGGATGTTTCAGAAACTTATGGTTTAATTGTTATGGATAGAAGAGATGCATCTGTTGGTTTTTTGAAAGGTACTCAAATTGAAGAGTTGAATTCTATGCGTTCTGCTGTTCCAGGTAAAACTAAAGCAGGAGGACAGTGTTTAGATGCTGAAACCTCTATTGAAATGGCTGATGGACAGTTTGTTATGTTATGTGATATTGAAGAAGGAGATGAAGTTAAAAGTTTTGATTTTGAAAAGAGAGAATTTATTGTTTCTAAAGTTGTAAAAACATGGGAAAGTGTTAAAGATAAATTGTATAGAATTAGTTATGCTGAAGAAGAAATAAAATGTTCTGCTGACCATGTTTTCTTTTTAGTTGATGGAACTGAAAAGGCTGCTTCTGAGTTGGAGGTTGGTATGGATCTTTTGAATGCAAAGGGTGCTCCTGTCACAATTAATGATGTGAAATCTGAAGATAAACCAGTTACACTTATTGATATTGAAGTTGAAAGTAAAAATTTTGTTGCTGAAGGTGTTGTTGTACATAATTCTGCACAGAGGTTTGCAAGGATTAGAGAAGAAGCTACAAAAGAATTTTTTAACAGGGTGAATGATAGTGCACAAAAAGCTTTTTTGACTATTAAAGAGTTGAAAGGAATTTTGATTGGTGGGCCAGGACAGTATAAAGAAATGTTTATTGATAGAGGTTATTTGAATGATCAACTGAAAAGGAAAATTATTTCTATTCAAGATTTAAGTTATACTGGAGAGTTTGGTTTGAAGGAGCTAGTTGAAAAAAGCCAAGATGTTCTTGCTGATGAAGCTATTGCACAAGAGAGAAAATTGATGGAAAGGTTTTTGAAAATGTTGTCTGTTGAACCTGAGAAAATTTCTTATGGTCTCGATGAGGTTAAGAAAGCTTTAGAGTTTGGTGCTGTTGAAATTTTGTTGGCTTCTGAGGATTTGGATGAGGAAACCATGGATATGCTTGAGGAAAAGTGTGAAGAAACTGGTTGTGAATTGCAAGTTATTTCTACTGATACTTCTGAAGGGAAGCAGTTAAGAGATTTGGGCAAGGTTGGTGCTCTGTTAAGGTTTGCTTTGAGTTAATATATCTTTAAATAATTCTAAATTATTCTTTATTTAATGGAAGATAAAAAACATATTGTTGCAGTGACTGCTTTTATTAAAGACAAGGATAAAATTTTAGTTGTAAAAAGGAGAAATGATGAAATTGCGTTTCCTGGAAAGTGGACTGTTCCTGGAGGCAAGGTTGAGAGAGGACAAACTATTCTTGAAGCTTTGAAAAGAGAGGTTTATGAAGAGGTTGGATTGGAAATTGAAGATTGGAAAAAGTATTTAGAGGATTTTACTTTTGTAAGGCCTGATGGGCATAATGTTGTTGGTGCTTCATTTTTAGTTAAAGCCAAAAGTTTTAATGTTGTATTGGACCAAAGAGATTTTGAAGAGTTTAAATGGGTTGGAGTGGAAGAGTTAGATAGTTTAGATTTAATACAAGGTATAAAGAAAGAAGCTAAGTTAGCATTAAAGGAAGATAAAAGAGTTGGTGCTGGATTTGGTGTTATGTTGTTGAAAGAAGGGAGAGTGCTTTTGGGTAAAAGGCATGATGTTGCTGAAAAGGCTGATAGTGATTTACATGGTGAAGGTACTTGGACAATGCCTGGTGGCAAGTTACACTTTGGTGAGAGTTTTGAAGATGGTGCTTATAGAGAAGTGCTTGAAGAAACAGGGATTAAAGTGGATAAAGAGAATTTAAGATTAATTAGTTTTACAAATGATAGAGTTCATGATGCACATTTTGTAACAGCTGGATTTTTATGTTATCATTTTGATGGTGAACCACAGGTTATGGAACCTGATGAAATAACTGAGTGGCAATGGTTTAGTTTTGAAAAATTGCCAGCTAAGATATTCTTCTGTAGTGAAAAAGTAATGAAAAATTACCTTGATAGAGAGGTCTATAAACATTGATTTATAAAGAAAAGCACAATATTTTTAAACAAATCTCCTTTTAATTATCTAACATGCAAGATATAAAAAATAAGGTAGAGGCTGTACTGTTCATTACTGGTAAATTCATGAGTTATGAGGAAATTGCTAATTTTTGTAATTTGGGTAGTGTGGGTATTGTTAAAGATGCCTTGAAAGGGCTTAAGGGATATTATGAAAGTAAGGAGTCTGGGCTAGATATTTTTGAAGAAAATGGTAAATTTAAACTGAATATAAGAAAAAATTATAATTATTTGACTACTGATTTGGCGGCTGGGACTGAATTAGATGCTCCAACACAAGCAACATTAGCAATTATTGCTTACAAACAACCTATTCTACAATCAGATATTATTAAGATGAGAGGGAATACTGCTTATGACCATATTAAGGCTTTGAAAGAAAAGGGTTTTCTTGGTTCTGAAAAAAAAGGTAGAACCAGGCTGTTAAAATTAACACCAACTTTTTATGATTATTTTGATGTTGTTGAAGATACTCTTAAGGAAAAATTGCAAGAAACAAAAGAAATTGCTTTAGAAAAACATTCATTTGAAGAGATGAAAGAGGAAGAGAAAGAAAATAGAAAAGAGGCAAGAAGGGAAAAGAGATTGCAAAAGAGGATTGAGACTAAACCAGAAATCAAAGATGATTGGGGTATTGTTGTAGAATAATGAAAAAAGAATATTTGATATTATTATTAATATTTTTAGTAAGTTTAGGGTTTCAATTATTTTTTAGTTTACAAGTTTCTCACTATAGTAGTGATGATGCTTATTTTGAATTAAGACATTCTGAATATATAGAAGAAAATTTTAAACCTTTGATATATGATGAGATGAGTTATGAAGGGAATTATATTTTGAATACACATGTTTGGCATTATTTTTTAGCTCTCTTAGGACTGCTTTTACCGAGTGTGCTGGTGTATAAAATCATACCTGCTTTCTTAGCAAGTTTTGTAGTTTTCTTTGTGTTTATTATAGCTAGACATTTAACTAAGAATACTAAGGCTGCACTCTTTGGTGCTTTGATCTCTGCATTTATTCCTACTTATATTGCTTTAACACTTAATCAAATTTCTTTGTATTCTATTTATGTTCCACTAACACTTTTGTTAATATACACTTTCTTTGATATTAGAAAAAGGATTCCTATGTTTATTATTCTTTCATTCTTAGTTGTTCTTTTAGATCCAATGAATTTTTTGATGCTATTAACTCTATTAATTTTCTTAATTTTGGTTATTGCTGAGTCTATAATTATTAGGAAAGAAATGACTGAATCAATTATTTTCTTCTTCCTATTGACTATTTTAATTAATTTGATCTTATTCAAAAATCTATATATAGACGGTGCATTGGGTGCTTTGTGGCAGAATATCCCTGCAGAGTTATATGCTAATTATTTTAAGGATTTTGATATCATAGGTTTAATTTACAATATTGGTTTTTTACCAATTGTTTTAGGGTTTGTTGGATTGGGTTTGGCACTTTCAAAAGAGAATAAAAAAGAAATTTACTTGTTGGGTGCTGTTATACTTTCAGATATTGTTTTATTAATTTTAAGATTGATTCCATATGAAGTAGGAGTTATGTTTTTAGCTATTTTACTTTGTATTGCTTCAACTATTACTATCAAAGAGATAATTGAGTATTTTAAATTAACAAAAGTTGTTAAGTATTCATCATTGGTTATTGTTGTTATAATGTTTGTTACTGTTGTTTCATTAATGATTCCTTCAGTGATCAATGCAAATGATGTTATTGATAATGGTGTGTCATCTGAAGAAGTTGATGCTTTAACATGGATAAGTGAAAATTCCCCTGAAAATAGTGTTGTTTTAGGTAATGTTTTCGAAGGCAATTTAATTTTAGAGTTAGCAAATAGAGCTAATGTTATTGACTCTCAATTTTTATTAGCTCCTGATAGGTATTATGATATTGATTTAATTTATACAACTGAATCTTTGTATAAGGCTGGTGTGGAGTTAAGTAAGTATGAAGTTGATTATATTTATTTTTCAGAAAAAACACAAGAAATGTTTGGTATTGAAGAAATCACTTATGTGAGTGATGAAACTTGTTTTGAACTGGTATATGAAAATGAAAAAGCAAAAGTCTATGAAAAAATATGTTAATATTGGATTGATACTAGCTTGTATCATTGTGTTACTTATAGTTCCAGCTATTAGATGGTCGAATGGAGATAGTTTTGTTGGGGAGGAACCTTTCTTATTTTTGAGACTAGCAGAAGACGTTGGATTAACTGATAATTTAAGTTACTCTGGAAGATTTGCTGCATATGATTGGGGAGTTCCACTAGCAATGAGTTTTGCTCCAAGTATTCTTATTTATCTCTTACCTTTTATATTTGGTTTGCTTAGTTTTATTATTTTTGGATTAATATTGAAAAAATTAGAGATTAGTAGAAAGGTTAGAAACATGAGTTTGTTGTTATTTTTGTTGTCTCCTTGTTTTGTGTATCTATTTAGTTTTACAAATGCTTTATTCTTACCTCTATTCATTTGTTTGTTAACATTTTATTTGTTTATGAAAAAAAGTTTATGGACTATTCCATTGGTTTTAATATTGCCTTTATTTAATGTTATCTTATGTGCTAGCTTACTTATTGTATTATTCTTCTATATGCAATATAATGAAAAAAAGAGCCAGAATCATTTTATTTTATTGTTATTATTAGGAGTTATAACTAGTATTTTATACTATGGTTATTTTATCTTTTCTGCTGGATGGCCAGGGAGTTTTGGAGGTTTTAGTTTTGATCCTTTCAAAAGAATGGTTTTTGATTTGGGTAGTAGTTTTGGTTTGGGTATTTTTGTTATTACTCTTGCTGCAATTGGTATATTGGTTAGCTGGAAAAATAAATATGAGAATAAATTTCTTGTTGCTAGTTTAGTATTCCTTTCTATTTTTAGTTATCTTAAACAAGATGTTTTAGTTTTATTGAACTTGTTTATTGTTGTTATTGGAGGTTATGGTCTTTACCACATGCTTCGAATAAAGAGGTGGAACAATGATACTTTGAAAAAATTTGTTTTAATTATTATTATGTGTGGTGTTGCCTTTTCATGTCTTGCACAATTTAATAATCTAATTGAAGAAGGTCCAAATGAAGGGGTTGTCAAGGCTTTAGAATTCTTAGAAAAACAAGAACAAGGTGTTGTGTTCTCAGATTATACTAGAGGTATTTGGATTAACTCTGCTGGACAACCAAATGTTATGGATTCTCAATATAAATTTGCTCCAGAAGTTAATGAAAGATATGAAGATTCAACAAACTTCTTTTACACAAGAGATGTTGAAAATGCTAGTTTGTTTATTGAAAAATATGATATCAAATATGTTTGGGTAGATGAAGAATTAAAAGAAGAAATTTGGGATTATGATACCCAAGGTTTATTATTCCTTTTAGAGTATACAAATCAATTTAATAAGATTTATTATAGAGAAGGAGTAGAAATTTGGGAAGTTACTAAAGAAGAATGAAATGGGTAATATGGGTTGCATCTTTTATAGGTTTATATTTAGGTATATTTTGGTTACATATAATCCTTAAAAAAGATAAAATTGTTAGTAAAATCAAACATTTTCCTACTATTAGTTTAGTTGTTCCAGCACATAATGAAGAAGAGGGATTACCTAAAACAATACATTCTATTGCTAACTTAGATTATCCTAAAAACAAAATCCAAGTTATTATAGTTGATCATGGTTCTAAAGATGATACTTGGGATGTTGCAAAAAGGTTAATCAAAAGATACAAGGATTTGAATATTAAACTTGTGAAAAAAGAACATGAATCTTCACACACAAAAGCGCATGCTTTTAATGCAGGTTTGGCACATGCAACTGGAGAATTTGCTGGGTGTGTTGATGCTGATACAATTTTATTGAAAGAATGTTTAAAAGAAATAATACCTGAATTTGATAGTGAAAGAATTGGTGCTGTAATAAGTACAATCAAAGTAACAAAACCAACAAATCTTTATGAAAAAATTCAACACTTAGAGTACATATTTTCTACTTTTATGAGGACTTTAATGTCTAAAATTGAAACTTTGCATGTTACTCCTGGTGCACTTAGCCTCTATAGAAAAAAGATTTTTGATAAACATGGAGGGTTTGATGAAGAAAACATAACTGAAGATCTTGAAATGGCAATGAGATTACAAAGTCTTGGATATAAAGTGAGAATTGCTGTGGGAAGTATTACTTATACAAAGGTACCAAATACTTTCAAGTCCTTGTGGAATCAAAGAGTTCGTTGGTTTAGAGGTTTTATTTATAATAATGTGAAATACAAAAAGATGTTTATGAATAAGGAGTATGGTTCAATGGGTACTTTTCAGTATCCTGTCAACATTCTTACTTTGGGAACAATTATTTTATTGGTTGTTATGATGAGTTATGAGTTGATTAGAAGAATTATATCTTATGTTGAAAGATTCTTAATCATTAAATGGGAAATTATTGCATTTGAGTTTCCATCATTGAAGGAAGTTATATTTAATCTAGACATAAATCTTGTTTTTCCTATTGTAATTTCCTTTTTTATTGCATTTGCTATTTATCATTTAGCACATAAAAATTTAAAAGAGAAGTGGAAATATCCTTTTGCATTAGCTTTATATATTTCAGTATATCCTTTGTTAAGGAGTATGCATTGGATCACTGCTATCTATAAAGAATCAGTAAGAGCGAAGAAAAAATGGTAAAACAAACAATTCCAAGATATATCTTTTTGTCTAGTTTAGCAATAACTGTTGTTATCTTTGTTGCTGGCTTAATGTTAGGGTATAACTTAGATGGCTTAAGGAGTGCTGATGTTATATCTGAACTAGAATTGAATGAGCTTGAAACTGAAAGTTATGTTGTTGAACAATTATTCTGGGATAGTGTTGAAGGTGAAGGTTGTGGTAATGTTGATATCCGATTGAGTATAATGTCACAAGAGTTAGCTGAATTAGGGAATAATCTTATTGCTTATGAACAAAAAAGTTTGTTTGCTGATGAAGAGTATCAACTTCTTGCTAGGCAGTATTTCTTGCAAGAGATTAGAGCTTATGTTTTGTTTAATAGTTTACATGATAAGTGTAATTTAAGTCAGGATGTAATCTTATTTTTCTTTGATCCAGAGGATTCTGAATCAGAAACTCAAGGGTATGTGTTGGATAAGGTTGTTAGTCATGCAAATAACACAGTGGTTGTATTTTCAATTAATGCCTATTTTGAAGATAACGCAATTGATTCTATGGAATTGTATTACAATATTACTGAATTACCTACTTTAATAATTAATGGCGATTTTAAACAAGAAAAGTATATTAGCTATTCTGAAATTAAAGAGGTATTAAATGCTACATTTGTCTAAATAGAAAATTTGGATAAATTTATAAGTTAGTTTTGTTTTATTATTGTTATGAAAAGGCTTTTGCTAATCTTATTGGTTTTATTATCAGGTTGTGCTCTATCTGAGGTTTCTGAAGATGGTGTTTATAGTAATCAATGGTATTCTATTGATGTTCCTGAAGGCTGGATAGTTGCAGAAGCTGAGGATGGTCGAGTTCTAAGTTTATTGAGTACTGGTGATGATTTTGTAAATATTGCTGTTGAAGTTACTGAAACAGATTTGACTTTATCAGAAGTTTGGGATGATGAAAAAGATAGATTAGAAAGGTCTGAATGGTGGGTTGCTACACATCCAATACAAGAACAGACAACTACTTTGGATAGTGAATTTGCTTATACTATTTTTTATGAATATTATTTAGGTCAACCTTTATTAGCTCAAGGAGTTGTTGCTGTACATGATGGGAATAGTTTTATTGTAACTTTGCAAAGTGTTGATGGTGTTTTTGATTCTGAATATGCTACTTTAGAAGCTAGCTTAAATAGTTTTGAATTTAATTCTTGAATTTACTGAAGTTTATGTTCAAATAATTAGTTTGAGTTAGGATGAAATCATAACTAATAAATCATTTATCCAAGTACAAAAATCTGATGCAGCAAATGCTCCAGAAGGTCCGAATGTGGTAGCAATTAACCAGAAAAGGAATCCAAAAATTACAGGGATTAAAATTGCACCTATTATAACTGCAATACAAAGAATGTTAGAAGGTCCAGGTTTTGAACCTAAAGATTCCATTCCAAATTCTATTGGCAGAGGTAAAGGAAAATAACCCCAAACAAAACCAAATATAAATGCAAATGGAATAGTTAATACTCTAAGTATAACATTTGCTGCAGAACCTAGTATTATTGAAACCCACAAAAAACCCATTATTACTGAAGGTCCAGCTGTTAATATAAATCCTAAAAGAGCACCAACAAGAAATCCCGTCCCTGCAGTTAAACCACTTGTAACACCTTCAACAATCCAATTTACTGCATCTGTTGCCAGGTTTACCACAAATGCAAGAATACTTGGTAAAAATCTTACCTTTTGGATTAAAAAAGCAAGTACAATTAAAGTTAATAATAAGCCCCAATGAGAAATTAAATATTTTAGTGCAACAAAAAATAATCTTACAATCCCCTCCATGCAAATTTCCATATTGTGTGCAAAGATTTATATATATAAAAAGGTATTTATTTAAACCATGAATAAAAGAGGTCAGGCAGGTGGTGTTGCAAAAAAAGCAGGTGCTGGATTATTAAAAAAATTATTTTCTAGTAAACCTAAAGAATCTTCTGGTGGTAGTAGTGAAGAAAAATCTTCATTAGGACTAAAAACTGTTTTCATTATTATTGTTGTTTTGCTTTTATTGCCTATAATTGGATTCTATGCTTATAATTATGCAAGCTCATCACAAGGACAGGTTAATGTGCAAAATGCAATAGATTTTGTTAAGGAAAATAATCCTTTTACTTTATATTCAGGAATGTTAGGTGAAGCACAAACAGGAGATATTTGGGGAGGGTCAACAACTAATTCAAGTAGTACTAAAAAAGGAGTTGATTTGGATGGAATTGATAGTGTTTCTGGTGATTCTGTTCCAGCGGGGATAGATTATTTCTTGCTCGAGTATGATATTGATTATAATAATATTGATTCTGATGGTGTAGAAGCTGAGTTTTTTTGTGAACTAAGAGAGGGAGATACTATTTTGGGATATGGAGAGATTATGCCTTCAACAAGTGTTTTGTTGAAAAGAGGTGTTGATGTTTTTTGTAGGATTGATAATTCTATAATTGCTAACTTGGATGGAGTTTATACTGTTGCTGGATGGTTTAGTTTTCCTTATGCAACAGAAGATGTTACACAAAAAGTTTATTTTATTCAGGAAGATGTTTCTGATTTTTTAGATGAAAATGATAGAGAGTTTTTTTCTGCTTATGGAATTGATAAAGATTTAACAAAAAGTTATTATAATGGAGAGCCAGTTAGTGTTACAATTGATGAAGATGATCAACCAGTTATTGTTAGAGATTATTCAACTCCTACTTTAGGGTTATTTTTAGAGAATGAATGGAGTGGTTCTGTTGAAGAATTAATTGATATGACTTTGTATCTTCCTTCTGGTGTTACAATTGATGAGGACCTTACACAAAACCCAAGTCTTGCTTGTCCTTTGACATACAGTGGACAACAAACTAGAAAAAATGTTTACAAGTTAAGTTCTGGTGGTGATGAAAATATTTTGAATCAGGATTTCTTGTGGGGTGCTAAGATTGAAGAGAAAAAGTTTTCATGTTGGTTAAATATTGAAGAGAGTATTTTTGGTGATGCTGATTATGTTGATCTGGATTATGAAGTAACTTTAGATTATTATTATATGACAGATGAAGAAACTACTGCTATTGAAATTAAAGGTGAAGGAGAGAGTCCTGTTGAAGATTATGGAATGGAAGGACAAGAGGAGGCTGAGCCAGTTTCATGGTAAAAAAAGTTTTTCTTATTTTAGTATTGGTTTTGTTGGCTGGTTGTGATTTTGCTACTAATTCTGGAGAGATTATTGAAGAAACTGCTACTGGTTGTCCTTATAGTTGTCATTCTGGTTCAGATTCTTTGGATGTTGAAATTTTAAATCCAGATCCAAATTTGCCTGAAAATTATAGAGAGGTTTATGAGTTTAGTGAGTTTGCACCTGAGTTGTATATTTCTAATGACGGTGAAGCTGATGTTACTATTGGTTCAGCTTGTATATCTGGATTGAATCAAGAAGTGTTTGGTTTTTCAGGTTGTGAGTGTCAAGATTTTAGTGTTGTTGTTAATGAACCTGATTCTAGTGATTATAGAGAAACTAGAGTTTACTTTGCAAGTTATTCTCCTTCATTGATTGATGATAATGTTTTGGATCAAACTCTTAACTTTTATACAAAGTATGAGTATACAACTTATGGTTTGTTTGAAGCTTGTATTAAAGGTGATGTTAAAGAAGAGGGTTGTGATGCTTATGGTAATGTGTTGGATGTTTCTTCTGAAGGGCCTGTTACTGTTACTGAAATTTATCAAGTTTTAAGACCAACTGGTTCTGCTGTTGATTTGGAACTGAATGTTGCTGTTAAAGTTGATGAAGGAAGAAGTGAGTGGTTGATTGCACAAGAAGATGCTTCTAGTTATGATTGTAGTATTGTTGCTGAACATGATCCAATCATTAAAGTTAATGCTTACATGGAAGAGTTGTATGGATCTGTTTCATGTCCAGATATCTTGGTTGAAGATGGTGAAGGACAGACAACTTGTATTATTAGTGGTGTTCCATTATCTGATTCAGATGGTAATCAGATTAGTAATCGTTATAGTCAAGGTTATCTTGAACTGGAATATGGATATGCTAGGATGGATAGTGTAGAGTTTAGAGTTGTGCCACTCGGATAGAAACTTTAATAAATCATAATCATATTATATAACTAAAAGGAGGGTTTAGAAATGAACTATAAATTAATTGGATTAATGCTTTTACTACTTGCTATAGCTGGTTGTTCTGAAGGTGGAACAACAAGTACTACAGAAGGTTATTATTCTTGTTTTGGTGATGAAAACCAAATGATCGAGGCTTATTTTGCGGATTATGCGCCAATGAGCTCTGAATCAAATACTTACCAACCTGGTGAGCAAATTGATATTGAAGTTGTTTTAGAAAATAAAATGCCTACTGAGATTTCTGAAGGCAAAGTTAAAGTTAGGTTAACTGGAGATGCTGCAATTGATACTATATTTTCTGGTGCTAGTGTTGAAACAAATACTGATCTTTATGCTGCTGATCAAGACACATGTAATGCAAATGATGATGAAGTTAATATTGGACCTTTGGTTTATCTAAAAGAAATAGATACAAAAATTTCAAAAGATATTGAAGGACAGTATTGTTATGAAATGCCTGTTGAAGTACAAGGGTTCTTATACTTTACAGAAGATGAAACAGAAATTGGTGATAACTTGCCATCTGGTGCTAATCCACCATCAAGTGTTAGGATTACTGCTATTGAACAAGAGATTGTTGATGTTGACAGAGATTCTAATACAGGTGAACTAAGGTTTAAGGTTACAATTCAAAACACTGGTGATGGTACTATTGTTGAAGATCTTGATGAATGTTTCCAGTACAGAGAAACAGGTTATAGAGAATATGTTACTTTGAGTGTTGAAGGTGCTTATAGACCTGAGTGTTCAGAAGAGGTAAAATTGTCTAGAGATACCAAAGAAGAGATTATAACTTGTAAAGTTTACGATGTTGATGTTGGAAATCTTGGAAGTAATCCTAGTGAGATTAAGTTTACATTGGATGGATTTGCTTATGAAGATTCAATTGATGCAGTAACAATCTGGTTAGAACCATAACTTTTTTTTCTTTATTTTTATTAACTATATTCTATTTAGCACAAAAGTTTAAATAGTAGAAATCTCTGAACTTGTTTGGGGGAAAAATAATATGGTAAGTATGACTTATGATCAAATTTTATCAATGATTGAAAAAGAGAAAGGATTGACTAAAGAGGATATTGAATCCAGGATTAAAGACAAATTAAGTCAGTTATCAGATCTGATTTCTAAAGAAGGTGCTGCGCACATTATTGCAAATGAACTTGGTGTTAAGTTGTATGATGCAAGTGCTAGAAAAATTCAAGTTAAAGATTTAAATCCAATGTTAAAGGGATTTGAAATTGTTGGGAAAGTGTTAAAGTTGTATGAAATTAGAGAATATAATACTGGGATGAGAAAGGGTAGAGTGGCTAACATGTTTATTGGTGATGAAACTGGTTCTTGTAGAATTACATTGTGGGATGAAAATCAAATTCAAGAAATTGCAGATGAAAAAGTAAAAGAAGGCGATATTGTAAAAATTATGAATGGTTATGTTAAAGAGAATAGAGGTTTTATGGAATTGCAACTTGGTTCTCAAGGTTCTTGGGAAATAAACCCTAGTGGTGTTACAATTGAAGCAAAAGGTTTAGGTCAAGTTGATGGTGTTAAAAAAGATATTAAAGATATTAAAGAAAATGACAATGTTAAGTTGGTTGGTACTGTTGTTCAAATCTTTGAGCCAAGGTTTTACGATGCTTGTCCTGATTGTAAGAAAAAGTTGAGTTATGGTGAAGAAGGGTTTGAGTGTGCTACACATGGTAAAGTTGAAAGTAAGGCTCAGCCAATCTTAAATATATTCTTTGATGATGGTACTGATAATGTTCGAGTTGTTTGTTTTGGTGATAATGTGAACAAAGTTCTTGATATTGAAGATGCTACTGTTCTAAAAGAAAATCCTGATAAGTTTAAAGAAGTACAAAGGAACATTGGTGGTAAACAGTTAGAGATTATTGGTAAAGTTACTAACAATACTTTTTTTAATCGGTTAGAAGTTGTTGCTAATGCTGTTAAGGATGCAAATCCTCAAGAGCTGGCAATGGAATTAAAAGAAAAAAAAGAGGCTTAAAAAAGCCCTCTAAAAAAACTAAACTTTGGTTTCATTGTGTTCAGCAAAAACCTGTTGTCTTCTTTCCACTCATCTAATGCTGCGTTCACTTCTTCTTGTGTTGCATCTTCTTCAAGACCTAGTGCGGATGTAATCTCTGAAATCTTTGCTTCATGTGCTGCTTCTAAAACTTCTTCATCTGTTAAAGATTCATCAAGTTCTAATAACACTCTTAGCTTTTCTACTTTGATTTCCAGCAATGCTCCTTTGATCTCTTCTTCAGACTCTACACCAAGATGGTCCATTGCATCTTCTTCAAGATCAGCAACACTGTCATCTAATGCATCTAACAACTCACCAATGGAATCGTTTTCATCTAATCCAAACCTTTCCATAAAGTAATTAATTGCCTTTATAGCTAAAGTATGAATTGTGTGTTCTTTTCTAGGGTTTAAATCTTCTTCAAACTCCATTCCTTCCATTAACACCGGTTCTGCATCAACCATAGTGTCTGTATCTAATGTCTTTACTGATTCAAATGCAAATACTGATACACTTGACATCACTAACAAGGCAATCAAAAGCCCTGCCATTCCTAATTTTTTTGTATTCATTTTTCCCTCCTTTCGAAACCCTTAAAAGTTTCGAGTTCTTACATATCCATTACTTGAAACAAGTCTTAATAGGTTGGAGGAATAAGCTGTAAAATGGTGAAACACAATGAAACTAAGTTCCAGAACACTGTGATGGTGATTGCTTTTCTTTATGCTGGAATATCTTTCATTTTAGGGCTACTTTCTCTTTGGATGTATTTTAGGGGAGGAGATTCTGTATTGTTACAAAGGATGTTAGTTACAGGCAAAACTGCTCTTCCAGTGCTTATGATGCAAAGGATTTCTCTAGTTTTGGTTATAGTGAGTTTTTGTAGTTTTGTTATAAGTTTGCTTTCAGGTATGGCTTTGATGAAAGTTAAAGAGCACCATATTGTGAAAGAGGTTGAGAAGAAAGCTGAGAATGAAATTAGTGAAGATGTATTGTTGCCTGAAGAAAAGAAGGTTGTTCATATCTTAGAAGATAATGATGATGCAATGACACAGAAAGAGTTGGTTAATGAATCAAAGCTGTCTAAAGTTAAGATACATAGAATCTTGAAAAGGTTAGAAACTAAGAAGGTTGTTAAGAAGTTTTCTTATGGTATGACTAACAGGATTAAGTTAATTAAGAAATTGAAAAAATGATGTTTGTAACACATTTGTTTGTTGGTGTAGTTGTTGGTTTACTTTTGAAGGATTATGGTTGGTGGTTTTTTGTTGTTTTTGTTCTTGCTTCTGTGTTGCCTGATATTGATGCTCCTAAAAGTAAAGTTGGACAAAGCTTTGGTATTCTTTCTTGGTTTGTTGGATTGTTAGGACATAGAGGAGTTTTTCATAGTTGGTTAATTCCTTTTGTAGTGTTTGTTCTTTTGTATCTCTTTGGATATTTTTCTTTAGGGCTTGCTTTTTTCTGTGGGTATTTGCTGCATTTAGTGTTGGATGCTATGACTTTGCAAGGGGTGAAGTTTTTTTGGCCACTTGGGTGGCAAGTAAAGGGTTTTGTTAGAACTGGTGGGTTTGTTGAGTATTTTTTGCTGGTTTGTTTGGCGCTGTTTTTGCTGTATAGATTGTTTTAATGTATAGGTTAGTTTACTCTAATTTATTTAAACTTGTTTAGCTTTGTTGTTGTTATGGAATCATATAGATCAAGAACAGATATGACCTTAAAACAAAGGTTATTTAGAACAAGTCCAGGACAAATTTCTTTAGCAGGACATACTGTAAGTGGAGTTGGAGGTTTAGCATTGGGACTTAGTGATGGAAATGAAAGTAATGTTGATTTTTGGTGTGGTTTGGTTGCTGCTGGTGGATTAAACAGTATTACAAGTGGAGTTGCTGGGCTTTCAACAAGAAAGGCTGAACATAGTAAAACTGCACAATATTTTATTTGGAGTGCTTCTGGAGCTGGTTTTTCTGCTGCAACATTTACAGCTTGTTATGTTGTAGGAACAGGTCTTAGAAAATTTTCAGAAAATGTTTATCCTCTTGTATAGTAGTCAATGCTTATACTGACCCTATGGTCTAGGTCTGAAACCTCTAACATTACCTTTTTTTGTAACAACTTGTACTTCTAATTTTTGATAATCTTTTAATGTGCCTTCTTCTGAAAGACCTAAAAGACCTCTTGCTACAGAATCTAAATTAGGATCTAAATCTACATGAGATTTGTATCTAGCAAATCGGAATTCAAGAAGGCCATCATTCTCAACAACACTTTCAATTGTGTCTCTGAAACACCCATAACTTGCCAGCCTTGCTGTTTGTCTAAATCTATCACTAAAACCTTGAGTGTTAGAGTAATGGAGCATAAAACTTTCACTTGCAAAGAATGTACCATCTGTAACTGCTTTTCTTGGGAATCCTAAACTTGCCATAGGATTACCATTTAAATCAACAATATATAAGGTTTATGGATAATTTTTTAAAGGGTAAAAAAATCTTAATTGTATAAATTAATCAGGAGATGATAATATGGCAGTAAAAAATGGCGATACAATAAAAATTGATTATACTGGAACTTTAGAAGATGGTAGTGTTTTTGATAGTTCTTCAAATCATGGTGCACCTTTGGAGTTTGAAGTTGGATCTGGTAAAATCATAAAAGGTTTTGACACAGCAGTTGTTGGTATGGAAAAAGATGAAGAAAAAGAAATTACATTGCAACCAGCTGATGCTTATGGAGATATAAAACCAGAGCTAGTTAAAAAAATACCTAAGGAACAATTACCTAAAGAACAAGAACCTAAAGTTGGTATGGTTTTAGGAGTGGGTTTACCAAATGGTCAGCAAATTCCTGCAAAGATTACTGAAGTAACTGATGCTGAAGTGACTGTTGATTTGAACCATCCACTAGCTGGAAAAGTTTTGAACTTTAAAATTAAAGTTGTTGAAATTATCCCTAAAGCTTAAGGGATAAATTTTTTTATTTCTTCTATTAATGGCATTAACTTGTCTTGGTTTTCATAGAGTGCTAATGCAAGTGTACAATACAAGCCATACTTTGAATAATTAATAGCTCTTCTTTTGAATGTTGGTTTGTATTTCTTAGGGTGGGATCTTACAGTGCTTCTAACATTAGGATGCTTTGGTTTGTGGCCAGACTTTCTGTACAATTTCATTAGTTCTTTGCCATTGATTAATTTGATGCCATATGTGGATGCATCTTTGTAGCACCTTGGTGTAAAGTCTGTTGTTGCAACCATTACACCTCTTTTGCCTAGCCTATTACATGTTCCAACAAACCTCATAAACTCTGCATAAGGTACATTCTTCTTATGATCTTTACATTCTACATATGTTTTTAGAAAAAGGCCATATTGGACATCAATTTGGTCTCTTACACCTCCTCTTGAAATGGTTACATCTCTTTTAACTCTTTTTTTACCTAGGTTCTTGTATAGGTGTTCTACAAAGATTTCTAGTGATTGCCATTTCATATATAGTCAATTATTAGCATTTTTTATAATAACAATTGGATAAAATCCGGAAATATTTCAGGTTTTATGGAAAGTTTCCGGAAATCTTGATAATTTTTATAAATAAAGAGATCTTAAAATTGGATAAGGGGGTGGAAAGTTATGTTGACTATGTGTAGAAAATGTACAATGGCAGGTGCAGTACTTTTATTATTATTAGGTGCTATATTTTTGTCAGTTGATTTAGGTGTATGGAATTTCTTTGGAATCAATTGGTGGACAGCTTTATTCTTGGTAATAGGTGTTGTTTTCTTGCTAAAAGAACAGTGTGATTCATGCTGTGATTTAAGACCAAAAACTAAGAAGAAAAAGTAATTTTTTATTTTATTTTTTTTATATTAATAATATTTATAAAAGAGGAGTGTATTTGTTAGAGTATGGTAGATGATTATGAACCTCCAAAAGAAGGTTTAGAGAATACTGCTCATGTATATGCAGGAGGTAATGTGGTACTTTATGGACATTCTGGTCCTCCTCAAGAAATACATCCTTCTATAAGATTAGAAGATCTTTGTACTGATGAAGTATTTGCAGTTCCTGTTTATAGGAAAGAACTTTCTGATGTAGAAAATGAGTAGGGTCAGTATAAGCTTTGACTGCTTTGGTATTGCACATAAGGATGCTATATGAAAGTTAACAAGTAAAAGAATAAATATCTTCCCAATTTTCATAAGTATTTTCTGGAATCCATTCAGGAGGAATTCTGTATGCCCTATAGATATATGCTTCACCATCAACTTTGGGAGCATTATATTCCCAGACTATTTCATTATTAATATTTACTTCAAATATTCTTCCTTTTTCACCTTCATCTATTAAAGTATTACCATTTGGAAGTCTTTGTGCTGAACTGATAAATGTGCTGTAAAATCCTTCTTCTTTGTATTGCCAAACTTTTTCAAATGTCACTGGATTAAATTCTACAATTCTTGAATAGTCTCTTGTATATTTTTGGATTAAATTGTCTCCTCCATAACCAGATTCCCCACCGTTATCAAAGACTAAAATATTTCCTTCTCCTGGAAGTCCTTTTGGAATCATGTGGGCATGATGTTGGCCTATAAATTGTTTTAAATCTTTTTCAGGACCTTCATTGAAGTCAGGACCTACTTTCCAGACTATGTCTCCTGTTTCATGATCTATAATAGCGATAAAGTTTGCTTCTCTTGAACTTATGATAATATTTTTAGGATCGAATCTTGAATCATCATGAATATTTTCTCCTAATCTCGACATGCTGTTTATGTGTAACCAATCTCCTCCAGTTTTATTTATTGCTTCTAATTCAGTTTCATTAAAACCCATTTCATTAATATGGTCTGTACCATGCCATTCGAATCCAGTCAGATCACCTTGCCAGTTTACTTCATAGATTACATCATCTAATAATTTTCTTTCACTTATTTCTGGAATTGTTTTATCTAAATGAGATAATATTAATGTATTTCCTTGTTGAATTTCATCTGAACAAGGGGAGAAATATCCTACAGGGTTGCCTTCTCTTTGGTAGTCATGATGTTGTCTTGACATCATTATTCCAGTATTGGCATCATCCCAGTTTGAGAAAGACCATTCTTCATTTCCATCCCAATCTAATTGAACTAATTCTATTGTATCGTGATGACCACTTGTTTTAAAGTAACTATTTCTTGAGTTTTTTGTTCCTATTATTGATCCAGAGGGTAGCATTTTTACTGGTGAACCAGCTATTTCCCATTCTTTTATTATGTTGCCATCCATGTCAATTAGGGTTGCACTATGTTTTTTTAGAACAGATCCATCACTGCTATAAAGGGTGTATCCATCACAGGTTTCTGATTCGCTGTTTGTTAGAAAAACAGCTATTAATGTAATGATTATTATACTTATTATTGAGATTATTAGGATTAACTTTTTTTTCATTAAAATTATAGTGTTTTTAACTGTTAAATAATTTGCTGATTCTATAAGGATGATTTAATCTTCATTCTTAGTTGTTCCCAATTAGAATTAAACCCTTTAAGTTCTAAATCTTATAAAAATACAAAAACTGCAGTCAACACAAAGAATTTCCCTACTAAGAATAAAAAACTGGGAATAATCTTGGTTTAATATCAAAATACTTATAAATAATTCATAAGTTACAACCAATATGGCTGAAAAATATTACATTATGCATAATCCTTTAACATTTAATCTCATGGATTTGCATGGAAATATTCAAGATACTCATGAATTATTGGCACATCTTACTAGCAAAGATGTAAGTCAGCTAGATCCTAATAATTATTTGGACTTCTTGAGGTTTGATTTAAGAAAAGAAAGACAGGGAATGGTTGAAACTTTTGGAATGGAAAGCTATGCTGTTCATTATATTGCCAATCAATTAGCTAGACTAAGACCTGATTCGGAAGTTGTTCTTTCAGATGGTAAAAGAAAAACATTAGATAAAATAATTCAAGAAAGAGGTAAACCTGAGGCAATCTTTATGACTTCTATGAGTTCAAATTTTCCAACAGCTGTAGCTACAATAATTCCTCTTAATCAAGCAAGAATACCAACAATTATAGGAGGGATTCATGTATCAACAAGTCCAGAGGATATTGATACATTTGTTAGAAATGTTGTTCCTAACCCTGATTTAGTTAGTCAAGTAAAGGGAGCAGGAGATTCCAAAACATTAATATCAGTTTTACAAGATATTCAAGATGGCAAACTAAAACCAGAATATATTGGATATGAAACAATGGAAGATGGTATTTGGGGTGCTGAAAATGTGGTTAAAATGGATCCAATGCAAATGGAATTACTAAAAAAAGTTCCTGTAGTAGGTAAAGTTTTAGGAAGAGAATTTAAAATTAATGCAACAACTCCTTATTTAGGATGTCCATATTCATGTAGCTTTTGTTCAATATCCACACTACCTAAAGAACAAAGAAAGTTCCAATCAAGGGGCTCTGAAGATTTTGTTGCAGAATTGCAAGAATACCAAAAAGATGGTGTTAACTTCAGCAATAGATTTTTCTTTTTTCTACCTGATAATTTACTTTTGGGAGGAAAAAGATTACATCAGATATTAGATAGAATTATTGAAAGTGATTTAAAAATAAATTATGCTGCTCAAATTTCAATAGAAGTAGCTAATAATGAATCCTTACTAACAAAATTAAGAGAATCTGGAGCAACACATTTTTTTATTGGTCTCGAATCCTTGGATTTAAGAAATTTGGAAGCAATTGGAAAGAATGCTGTTAAGGATATTAAAAGAAAAAAATTAACTGTTAGAGATTATTATGCTCAACAAATAAGAAAAATTCAGGATTATGGTATTTCAATACATGGAGCATTTATTTTAGGGATGCCTCATGATTACTTTAGGAGTCCTCAAGATCATACAGGGATTGAAATTGCTGATTTTTGCATGGAACAGCATATAGGATTGCAACCTTGTTCTTTGACTGACTTGCCAGGTTCAAGAAATTTTTCAGAAAGCCAAGCAAATGGAAATTGTATTTATGGAAAACAAGGAACAATGGATTATTTAGTTTCTTTGTGTATTTCAGATTTAACTGAAACCAATAGAACTCCTCCAGAATCTTTAGGTTCAAGTCCTTTAACTGTTGCTTATATGGCTTATGATGCAACACAAATGGCAGGTTCAACCTGGCAAGCTATGAAGAATGGATTATATATGGCAAGAAAATCATGGCAACATCCAACAAAAAATGGCAATCTTTCATTAAGAGATAGATTGGATGATTCTATTTGTTCTTTCGCATCTCAATTAGTAGTTAGCCAATATAAAGACCATGGCGATAGTGTTGCGCATTCAAATGAGGTAACAAGAGGTTCATTTGAAAGATTATATAAAGCAGAAGAAAATCCAGAAGTAAGAGAAATGTTCAAAGATTTTGTGGAACAATTCAGATAAAGTTTTTTAGGGTAGAAAATAAGTTCTAAATCTTATAAAAATACAAAAACTGCAGTCAATACAACTAATTTCCCTACTAAGAATAAATTAAATTAAAAAAAGAAAAAAAATCTTTATTTTCGCACGATCAAGATCAATGCTAAAATAACGATTAATACTGCTAAAATACCGAAACCTAGTTTCAAAGCTGTAACAAAACTTGTGTCATCTGAATCTACTGTATTACCATCATCAGCTGAAACAACAACTGTTCCATCTTCTGCTACTACTGCACCTTCAACACTCAAGCTAGTTTCACTAGATACTTCATTATGACCATTGTCGTATAATACGTCAACTGTCAAGGTGTATAAACCATCAGCTTCTGCAGGAACTGCAAATGTGAAAGTTACATCACCTGAAGATTCTTCATCTTCGTTATCTATTTCAGTATTTGTTAATTCATCAAGGTAAGTTGATAATTCTAAACCTAAAGCTTCATTAGAAACTGTTACTTTGATGTCTTCTTCTTTGTTGTCACCCATGTTTTCCAATCTAACTGTAACACTAGTATATTCACCAGCATCAACTAAATTGTCAACTAGGATGTCTTGAACTCTAACATCATGTCTAACACTGCTTACTCTGATAGTTGCTTCTTCTCTTACATAGTCTTCATCATCGTACATTTCGATGTAAACTGTGTAATCTTGCTCTGAGATCATGTCATCAGGTAATTGTAGGTTTAGGGTTTTCTTATATGAAACACCATCTTCAACATCAAACATGTCAGAAGCTGTGAATACATTATCATACTCGTAACCGCCTATCCAAACTTTTAAATTTACGTCTGTAGTTTCACCGGTACCTGTAAAGTAAACTTCAACAGGGACGCTATCGCCACGCTCAACGTACACTGTTTCAGCATATGAGATACCAGAGATTCCAATGTTCAAAAAATCATAATTTGAACTTTCATCTGCTAGTGCAGGCGCTGTCAATAAAGTCAGTGCCAACATCAATGCAATAAATAATTTTTTCATTTTTATATCGTCCTCCTAGGAGTAATATTTGTTACCATTTGAGAATTAGGACTCCTTTATAAACCTTTCGATGTGTTGTTACTTCAAAATAGTTGCTGTTTGTTAAATATATACCCGAATATAGAGAGGATAATTGTTATTCCATAAAACATGTATAAATTAAGAGCATTTACTTGATGAAATACACTCAAGAATAAACCAAAAAATACCATACAAACCATTGAAAATACTAGTGTAAATAGGCTAGTTTCTAAGATATCTAGATCTTCAAATAGCATCCTAGTAAATAAATATCCTGGTAAAATCAGTACAATTATCCCAATTATTGCTCCTATCATTGTTCTATCTCCACTGTGTAATATATGTTCTGTAAGCCTATATCTGCCATAATTAAGGCTGTATCATAACTCTGGTCAATATCCAAAGAATGACTAAATGTCGCAGATTGGCTATTATTTAGGCTTATATACTCTGTTTCAACTGTTTCTTGCTTAGCATAATTCCCATTGTTGTAGTACACTATATATATAGTGTAGTTATACTGTTCTGAATGACCTTCTTGGTTGTTTATAGTAAATTCAAGGCTAGAATCTGAATAATCATTGAAATAGAGCTCTGTAAAGCTAGAATCTGGCTTTGGGATGAAAATAAAGCCTAAAATCAGGATTATTGCAATTACTGTTACAAATGCCAATCCTGTATAGCTAAAGTCTTTTTTCATTTTTGATTAGTTTCTCTATTTCTTTGAAATCTGGGTTTAGTGAGTGTGTCTTTACTTTGTTTGCATTCAAATATGAATGGCATTTTTGTGAATAGCATATGCCTATCAAAGGTGTTTTTGTTGAGACTGCAAAGATCATTGAATGTAGTCTCATACCAATTAGATAGTGCATTGTTGAAACAAGGCTTTTTAGTTCCCTTGTAGGGATATCCTTGCTTATTGTTTTGAAGTCAGCTTGCTTGTTTAACTTTTGTTTAAGCTCTTTTGCAACACTTAAGTCATTCTCAAATCTGCTAAAAGGGTGCTTTGAAAATGTAATGAAAACAAACTGATGTTTTTTTGAATTTCTATTTATTAGATCTGCTAACTTATCTATAAATTTTAGATCTTTGTGTTTTTTTACATATCTTAATGAGATTCCAACAATCTTTTTATTTGGGTTTAAGCCAAGTTCTTTTAATTGCTTTTTTGTGAGCTTTTTGTAGCTCAGGCTTATTGCAGGATCAGGGACAATCTTGATTTGTTTTGTAACACCCCATGATTTTAAGATCCTTAAAGAATCTTTGTCTCTTACACTTACAAAATTGGCACAGTTCATTGCTGGAACCAAAAAGGTTCTTGCTAAATATGATGTATCTTTATCTATACCTAAAGAATAGAAAACAATTTTTTTATTTAGTAATTTTAATCCTAATGCTACTAAAGGAACAAACTGTGTGATAAATCTCATATTCTTTCTAAAGATTGTTCCTCCACCAATTAGAATTGTTTTTGATGTTAGTAATGTTTTTATGAATTCAATTGATCCAGTTTTAACCCCTTTTACATCTTTGTGTAATTTTTCTAACCACTTTGGATCGTGTGCAACAACTTTTGCTTTTGAAAGGTTTAGGTTTTCTAGGATTCCATCTAAGATTGCTTCATCTCCAATGTTTCCAACACCATAACCTCCTATGATAAATATTTTATTTTTCATCTTTTACTGTCCCAAAACCAAGTGTAAGGGTTTGTTGCATATAGTGATAAGTATTCGTCTTCTGATAAAGTGTAAAGATAAGCCCAACCATTTGAGTAAACTTTGTCATTTGATTGGATTAAAGCAATATGTTCAGGATAAATCTTTGAACCAATGCTTCCTATGTTTACATCTGCATAAAGTTCTGCTGCTAATAGATCATATTCTGAAACATAACCTAAGTAGTTAGTGTAATTCTTTGGGTAAAGGTCAAACAGTGCTAAAACATAAGTGTTGTCTGTTATGATCCTTGCTGAATTTTCTGAGGCCCATTCTAGTGCTTCATTCCCTTCATCTGGAATGTATTGTAAATAAGACCTTACTGAATCTGCTTCTGCACCCAAGTAAACTGTTGGGTAAACAAAGATTGCTGAAACTAAGAATAGTATTAGTACTCCACTATATAACATTGTTTTAATTTCTTTGGACTTTGCTAAAGAACATAGGAAGAAAATTCCACATGATGCAAATAACAAGTTAGGGTAGATTAGGAACTCTGCAAATCTTCCAGGGTCATAATAATTGTAACCAGTGATTATTCCAATTACAATTAATATGAAGTAAACACAATTTACAAGTAATAATGCTAGTGAAGTTAATGGATATGATTCTAAAGAATCTTTGAATCCAATTAAAGATAAGAAGAATAGTAAAAATATTGAAGATAAGAAAAATATTGAATATGTGTAAACAAAAGAGCTTTGTGTTAAAAGGAAAGCAAAGATTATTAGTAAAGTTAGTAAACTTGTGAAAATGAATATTTCTCCTTGTGTTAGTTTCTTTACAAATCTTTTAGCTTGGTTTACTAAAAATTTTATGTTTAGTTGTCTTGCTAAGTAAAGTGCAAATAAGAATGCTGTTAGGATTGCAATTATTGAAAGTAATAACATGAAAAAGCTTCCAAACAAACTACTAACTACTGATAATGTAAAATAGTAATATATGAATGCAATTACAATGCTTAGACAGTATAGTAGGATTGAGTTTTGATTTTCTGAAAATATTAAGAATATTCCTAAGAATATTAATAGTAACCAAAATGTCCAATGGTGTGCTAATAATGCTACAATTGAAGATAGGACTAAAGGAATGTAATATCTCTTATCTTTGTCTGCTTTGAAATACATATATATTAATAGTGGAAACATGAACAAACCAATTGTTTCTCTTACTGGTTTCATTGCCCAAAGAATGTTTGGTCCGAAAGTAGCGAAAAGGAAAGATGATGTTAGTGCAATCTTTGTGTTAAACTTTTGATTCATTAATAAGAAAATAATAATTACTGCAAATGATGCTATTAATTGTGGCAGAAATCTAAATAAGAGATCCGTGTCTATGCCAGTTAGTAAAGATGTTTCTGACATCATTAAGTGTAATACAGGATATTTAGAGTAAACAAAGTCATAGTTGATATAACCATTGTCAATGATAAAATTGGTTTCTTGGTATTCTCTAATAGTGTCACCCATTATTAAATTATCATAACCAGTTGCATAAGGTAGAACTCTTAATAACAAAGCAAGCATCAAAATTAAAATTAAAATTGCATAAATTTTATTTTTTTCCATGTTTGTAAACCTCCTCTACCTGATCTGTAATGTTTTTCCAAGAATATTTGTTCTTGTTTAATTTAATCTTTTTTCCAAATGCATTTTCTATTTTTTCTAATAGATTTTTTTCATTCGCAACAAACTCTTCTGGAACTAGGAATTTTGAAGCTGAGTCTGGATAATCTAAAACTACTGCTGGTAGACCACAAGCTAAAGCTTCAATTACAACAATACCAAATCCTTCTCTTGTTGAAGGAAAGACGAATAGTTTTGCTGATTTCATATATGAATATACATTAGGTACTCTTCCAAGAAATTTTATATTAGGATATTTTCTTGCCATCCTTTCTAATCTCTTCTTTTCTGGACCATCATTAAGAATCCCTACTTTGTACTTGTCTTTAATTGTTTTAATTAGTAATTGAACATTTTTTTCTTTCACTAATCTTCCAACAAATAAAATATCAAACTTTTGTTTTGATGGTTTTGCTTTTCTGATGGAGTTTAGGTTAATACCATTGTAAATTAGATGCAATGGTTTGTTTAATCTTCTCCTTGTTAATTCTGAAACACAAATTATGTTTTTTGAACAAAGTTTTGCTAGGAGTTCAATCATATACCCAACTGCACCTTTCCAACCCATGTATTTGAACCAGTACTTACCCCAGAATTCGTGCCATGTTACAACCAATGGTTTTCTTTTTAATTTTGAAAGTAACCATGCTGGAAATACTGGAAAGTAAGGCATGTGATCAACATCAAGAATATCAAAATCTTCTTTAATCATTTTGGGTAAAATATGTAATGAAAACATTATTGCTTGTTTGATTGATCTTTTTCCTTGTTTTGTATAAAGAGTGTAAAAGGGACTTATTGCGTGTAAGTAAACTCCTTTCTCTTTTATTACTGCTTCGCCATCCCACCACCTCATACAATAAATATGTACATCATGACCTCTTTTTGCTAAATTTTTAGTTATCTCATGCAATCTTTTTTCTTTTCCACCTTTCATGTAAGGGTATACTGCATCTGAAATAAAAGCTATTTTCATTTTAGAATCCTACCCCATCTAAATATATGTGAAATAGTGTTGATAATATGCTTGTAATAAAAACTAATCTAAATGTCCATGCTGGAAATTGTTTAATTGTTTTTTGGAATATTTTATTTATGATTAATATTGTTAATACTACAGTTGGTACTATTAATATTAATGGTAATCCGAAGTGATAAAAAGATAACATTTCACTTGCTGTTAAAGCTTCAAACAAACCATTAATTTCCCAATGTTGTATTAATGTTGATATTGTTAAAATCAAATCTGGAAATATTGAACCTAATACTGCTGGGAAAAAAGCTAGTAAAATATAATTATATCTTTTTTTTAATCTTTTTGATAAGAATGGATAGATTGCGGTTGCTATAATTACTCCTGCAATAAGGTGTATGCCGGTATTTAAAAAAACAAACTCGTTATGAGTGTTTATACCAGCTATAATTTGATTTAATACCATTTGGTTTCCAATTCAAATTTTTTGCCCAAGTATATAAGATTTTGCTTCCATCTCCTATTGGGCTTAATGAACTTTGTCCTGCTCTTGCATCATAACTGATTGGAACTGCGTAAATTGAATAGTTCATTTTTGCCATTTTTGTTAACATTTCCATTTCAACTGAGAATCCTTCTGATTCTAAGTGCTTTGCTAATTTGTTAACAACAGGTCTTTTCCAAGCAAAGTAACCAGTACAAACATCTGTTACATTACCATGATAAAAGTTTCTTACTAAGAATGAAAATAACCAGTTTCCTGCTCTATTAAATCTAGTCATTGAACCTTTTCTAATTTTTCCATTTAATCTTGAACCAATTACAACATCACAAAAATTTGAATCTAATGGTTCAACTAATCTCACCATTTCTTGAGCTCTGTAAGTATCATCTCCATCAAGCATTACAATATACTTGGTGTCTTTTTTTAGGCTTTTGAAGCCTGTTTTAATAGCATTGCCTTTTCCTTGTTTTTCTTCAAAAACAACTCTAGCACCTGCTTTTTTTGCTACTTGTGTAGTTTTATCTTTAGAATTATTATCAACAACAAGAACATCAACTTTGTAACCTAATCTTTTTAATTCTTGTTTTGGGATTTTTTTAATTACTTTTGGTACGCCTTTTTCCTCATTGTAACATGGGATCATAACTGTTATAGTTTTCATTTTTTCACCTGAACATTCTTGTACATTCATCATTTATAAATCTTTCGGTTGTCCTTACTGAGCAGGAGTGAATATTTGTGAATAGTTTTCAGAAAAAGGCTTAATTCCTGGAAATTCTTGAGTCTTTTGATAGAAATTGTTATAAAGTATATTCTGGAGTATTACTGGAGTGACATGGCGTTTACGCGCAGAGCTTATAAGTCATAGAAAAATACTAAGAAAATAGGAGGGTGAAAACATGCCTAAACCAATAAAAACATACAAAGCAGGCAATTTAGAAGGTAATATTTGGATTAATGAAAAAGATCTAGATAATGGAATTGTTGAGTTTAAGACTGTAAGCCTGAGAAAAACATGGCGAGATAACAACAATGTTCTTCGTGAACAAAGGATGAGTTTGAGAAAGACAGATGTTGAAAAAATGCTTGTTATTTTAAGAAAATTGCAAGAAGATTTATTATTAGACCAATAAAAAAGGAGGAATTGAAAAATGGGTGAAATGAAAATAGAAGACCTACCTGGAGTAGGAGCTGCAACTGCTGAAAAGCTTAAGGATGCAGGGTATGAAAATTTAATGGCAATTGCTGTTGCTACACCTGGTGAGCTAGTTGAGGCTGCTGGGGTTGGAGAGGCTGTTGCAAGAAAGATAATTAATGCTGCAAGAAATAATATGGATATGGGTTTTGCTTCTGGTGATGAACTGTTAGCAAAAAGAGGGAAGGTTATTAGAATCTCTACAGGTTCAAATGCTTTTAATGAGTTAGTTGGTGGTGGTTTTGAGTCTGGTAGTATTACTGAATGCTTTGGTGCTTTTGGTTCAGGGAAATGTTGTCATAAAGATACAAAAGCATTGTATTTCAATAGTGCTAAACCACATCTTGAAAGTATGGAACAAATTTATGACAAATATAAAAATCAATTTGGTGAAAAACAAAGTGAAGAAGGATATGTTGTTGAAGTTCCACCAGTTGTTGTTATGGGCTTTAAAGACAATAAACTAAACAAAGTCAATGCTAAATTTTTGTATCGAGAAAAGGTTGCAAAGATGTATGAAATTATAACAAAGAGAGGAAGAAAATTAACTATTACAGGACCACATAAATTACTTTCTTATAACAAAGGATTAGAATGGAGACCTTCTGCAATCCTAAAAAAAGGAGATATTTTAGCATATCCTAAAAAAATAGAATGCAAAGATGAATGTAAATTCGATGTAGATGATGCTTATTTTTTAGGGTTATATGTTGCTGAAGGATGTAGGAATAACACCAGATTATGTACTGGCTCAGAAGTATTAAGAGATTGGATAAAGCCTTATATTAATGAAAAATTAGGATTCACTCCCACAGTATCTATAGATACAAGAAGAGAGGCTCCTGTTTTTACAATCCAATTGAGGGACAAATCTAAAGAAATTCTAGGAGACCTAGTAAATTGTAATGCTGCATCAAAGTTTGTTCCAAATGAGCTTTTATCTGCTTCAGAAGAGATTGTATCATCCTTCCTTGCAGGATATATTGATGGAGATGGACATATAGGAAATCCTTTTGAAGCCACTACTAAAAGTAAAGAACTTGCCGAAGGACTAAGCTATATGTTTACAAGAATTGGTATCTCTGTAACAATGAAAAATAAAATTGTTGATGGAGACAAGTTTTGGAGATTATCTGTTGCAAGTAATGATTGTGAAAAATTAAATATCTTGCCTTACAAGATAAAAGAAGCTAATTACAAACCAAGAAATAGTAGTTATGGCTATCCAAAAGTCATTGTAAAACATTTAAGAGAAGTCTATAAAGGCACTTTAGGAGGGAATAGAGGGAGATTAAAGAAGCTTTTAGGTAAGATTAATAATAAATCTCAGTTCTATGGTTACCTTACAGGATCGGTTAGCTCTGAGAATATGAATGAAAAAACTATGGTTCAGTTATATGAGTTTTTTGTTCAAGGTCAAAACAATGTTGTGGAAGCTATTAAACTTGCTGAGAGATTTGAAGAATTGGATAAAGGTTCTTTTGAAGAACTACATGAATTATTGCCTTTTGCATTTAATTCATTCAAAGAAGATCTAAATTTATCTTCATCTGCTTTTTCAAACTATATGCAAAGAGGACTTCCTCAAAAAGACCATAAAACAGTATCTAGGATTAAGGAAATTTTATTAGAAAAGCTATACAAAATTAATGAACAATTGGATAAAGAGATCGGAACTATAAAAAATGTAATCTATTTTAACTGGGACACTATTGAAGAAGTTAAAGAGGTTAATTACAATGATTTTGTATATGATTTTGTTGTTCCAGAAGGCCATTGTTTTGTTGGAGGAAATATGCCTACAATTTTGCATAATACTGCGTTAGCACATCAGTTGGCTGTTAATGGACTTGACATTGATGAAAATGGTGATCCACAAAAATGTTCTGTTTGGATTGATACTGAAAATACTTTTAGACCTGAAAGAATAAAAGAAATTTGTGAGAATAGTGATTTAGATCATATGAAGATTTTGAAGAATATTAAAGTTGTTCGTGCTTTTAATTCTGATCATCAAATGATGTGTGCTGAAAAAGTTGAAGATTTAATTGTTAAAGATGGCTTTGAGATTAATATCGTTATTGTTGATTCTTTAATGGCACATTTTAGATCAGAGTTTATTGGTAGAGGAACTTTATCTGATAGACAACAAAAGTTGAATAAGCATATGCATGTTCTTATGAAAATTGCTGATGTGCATAACCTTTGTGTGTATATAACAAATCAAGTTATGTCAAAACCAGATGTATTCTTTGGAGATCCTACTGCTGCAATTGGTGGGAACATTGTTGGACACAATTCTGCTACTCGGTTGTATTTGCGTCGTGGGAAGAAAGGTACACGGGTTGGGAAGTTAGTGGATAGTCCGCACTTGCCTGATGGAGAATGTTGCTTTATTATCTGTGACAAAGGTATTCGTGATGTTAAGTAGGGTCAGGATTTGCTCTGACTACTTTTTTTATTTTTTTATTAGGAAGACAAATAGCTCTAGAAAGACTTATAAATAAGTTCTTTTGACCAAAATAAATATGAAACTTGATACTGTGAAACAGGGAGTACTCAAAGATTATATAGAAAAGAGTGGCCGTACACGTAAGGATATTGCTAATGAATTAGAATTAAGTACAGAACATTTTAGTCGTTTAATAAATGGAAAATATCCTTTTACAGAAAATCGTGCAATACAACTCTATCAAGCACTTGGAGAACCTGAAGAACTTGCTTTTTTAGACACAACTATTGAAAGAGATCAAAAAAGTGAAGCATGGAAAAAAGTTTATCATACTTATGAACAAGAGTTGTTTACACATTTTGAACAAAGTCCAATGGGTAAAAAAGGAAGTATTTTAGAAGATCTTGAAAGCCTTATTGATAAATACAGAAAAGATTAATTTCTATTTTTTCAATTACAATTCATTAAAAGTTATATAATCTATATAATTTATATGGATTCAATTTATCTTTTCCCTCGGCATATAGTAGTGTATGAATGTAATAACACTACAAAGGGTTCCTACATACACAGGACTGAATGGGGAAAGCATTGACTCTTACTTTATGGCAAGGCAAAGAGTGATAAGCTTTTTGAAAAACAGAGTTTTAACACCTTTCACAGCTGGTTTGAAATCTAAAACTGGTTGGACAAAGGAAAACAGACCTTCTGAACAAGTTGAGCAGGAAATTGTTGTTGATCAGATTCCTTTTGTTGTCAAGACAGTTCCAACAACCCTTAGACCAAGTTATGAAAAATTATATTTTAAATTAACTACTGAGTTAGATCATTTGAAAACACAGTATGATCAAGATATTAGAAGAAAAGGTGTTGTAGGTTTTGAACAAAGACCTTATATTAATTTGAGAGAGTTAGTTGCAAGTTATGAACAATGGAAAGCACAAACCCTAGACAAAGGTGTTAGGCAAAGTGTTAGTTTTCCTCAAGCTGAAAGTTTAGATTCTTTGGTTGTACCTTTGGTAAATTATTCTGCATTAGAACAGAGTGCAGGTAGGTGTTTTGTTGCTGCAAAAAGATTTTATTCTGATGTTCATGAAGATCCTGTTAAGAAGTTGGTTGCTAGAGTTAAAGAGGAAACTGGTTATAGTAAAACTAATATTCCTTCTGAAACTGTAGAGAGTTGGATTCAGGTTGATAGGCATTTGGTGTATGTGCAAACTATTCCTAAAACTTCAGTTGGTTATGCTGCAATCTTGAAAAGTTTGTTTGGTCCTAAGACTAAAACTGGAAAGGTTGGAAAAGGTACTGGGATTTTAACTATTTCTCAAGATGCAAAAGTAGATTGTTTAGATGTTCGTAGTTATCAAGGAGAGAGAGTTGTTAGTTTGGATGATTTGTTGAGTGTTATTGATGGTTTAACTTCTCAGAATAGTAAAAGGCAAATTGATAAGCAGAATTTGGAGATTTATCCTGTTGTGTAATTATCTATGCCTTTTAACATTAATCTTGGGACAGAGTTTCTCTAATGGACATTCAGAACATTTGGGTGATATTGGTAAACAAATATTTTTTCCAAAAAGGATTAGTGTTGTGTTTATTTCTTTCCAATATTTTTTGGGGAAAACTCTCATCAATTCAGGTTCTGTTTTCTCTGGTGTCTTTGTTTTGACTAAACCTAGCCTGTTTGGAATTCTGTGAACATGTGTGTCCACAGCGATTACATTTTGGCCATAAGCAAAACTTAGTACAATGTTTGCTGTCTTTGGTCCAATGCCTTTTATAGAGAGTAATTCTTCTCTTGTTTTTGGAACTTTGTTGTTAAATCTATTAATTATTTCTTTTGAAACATGTTTTAGAACTCTTGCCTTTTTTTTATAATGGCCTGAACTGAAAATTAGTTTTTCTAATTTTGTTATTGGTAGTTTTACTATCTCTTGTGATGTTTTTGCAACTGCAAATAAAGAGTCTGAAGCTTTTTCTGTGTTCTTATCTTGTGTTCTCAGTGAAAGTAAACAAGTTATCAGAACTCTGAAAGGGTTTTCCTTTTCAGAAGTTCTTCTAATTGTTGGTTTTCTAAAAGGTTTAAACTCTTTTAGTAATACTTCCATTACTTGTTCTGCTTTTTTCATAAAAAAATTAAGCTTTCCATAACCCGTGAAGGTTACAGTAAGCTCTTACTTTGCCTTTTAGGCAAAATTTCTTTTCTGGTTTGTCACCTGGCTTGAAGGTCTTTCTAACTGTTTTGTCCTCACTAATGATTTCAATCCACTCAATGTAATGATCTTCTTCCATTGGGTGAGGTACTTCACCAACTTTTACTAGAATACCTTTTTCTTGATCTTCAACAACAGGCACATGTTTTTCTTGTGCTGCATCTGTTGTATTTTCTTTTTGAAGTTCCATTGGTTGGCCACAACAAACTAGTTCTCCATCTCCAGCAAAGATTATCTCAGCAACATTGCCACAGATTTTACATTTGTAAACTTCGTGTAACTCTTTTACATGAGTCATTCTTTTGCTCCGCAATCTTCACAGTCTTCACAAAAGCATAAACACTCTGGTTCATAGTAACTTTGAGGATGTTTACAAGATGGACATTCTTCTGGTGCTTCTGTTCCTTCATGAACATAACCACACTTTGAACATTTCCATTTGATTGATTTTTCTCTTTTGAAAACTTTGCCATTTTCTACTAGAGCTAATAATCTTTTGTATCTCTCTTCATGTTCTTTTTCTACTTTTGCAATCTCTGTAAAAAGTTCTGCTGCTTCTTCATTACCTTCTTCTTTTGCTTCTTTTGCAAATGTTGGATACATCTCTGTTGTTTCGTGGTGTTCTCCATCAATTGCTGCTTTGAGATTTGTTTTTGTGTCTCCAATTCCCTTTAAAAGTTTGAATTCGTCTTTTGCATGTTGCATTTCATTCATTGCTGTCTCTTCAAAAATTTTGGCAATGTAGAGGTAACCCTCTTTCCTTGCGATTTTTGCAAAATAAGTATATTTGTTCCTTGCTTGGCTTTCACCAGCAAATGCTTCTTTTAGATTTTCTTCTGTTTTTGACATATTAAACCCTCCTATAACATTTAAAATTGGTAGCTGTTTATAAAGTTTAATGAAAATAGTTATTTATCAGAGATCTTGATTTGCAAAAGGTTTATAAAGTGCCTGATTTTTTTGGAATACATGGAAAATAAAATTGTTTGTACATCGTGCAAAGCACAATTAACTAATAATAAAGGTTCTACTAAATTCAAATGTCCTAAGTGTGGACAGCATGAAATTGTTAGGTGTGAATCCTGTAGGAAGCTAGCTACAAGGTATACATGTCCTAAATGTGAATTTAGTGGTCCTAACTGAGGTGAAAAAAAATGGTTCAAGCTGGTGTAACATTGCAGGTAATGCCCGAATCTGTTGAAACAGATAAAGAGGCTCTAAGAGAAGACGTTAAGAAGATTATCATTGAAATATATGGTGATGTTGGTGAGATTAGAGAAGAAGAGGTTCCACTTGCATTTGGATTAGTTCAATTGAAATTTACATTTATTATTGATGAAGAGAAAGGTACTGATGCTATTGAAGAAAAGGCAAGTGAAATTACTGGTGCTTCTAATGCAAAGGTTGTAGATTTTAGAAGAGCTTTAGGTTAATATTCTTTTAATAATTTTATATATTTTTTATTTAATCCACCTAATCTGAATAGAAAGGTTTTTATTAGTATAAATAATTTTTCTTTATATGGTATCAGATGAAAAGATTGAAGAGATCAAAAAAGAGTTAATGAGTTTGGGTCCTGAAGAGCAACAAAAAAAGTTTCAGGAGATTCTAAAAGAAATGGATCCTGAAGAGCAAAAAGAAGTTATTGAAAAATTAACAGGTAAGAAAGCTGGTGGTGGAGAGGGTGGATGTCCATTCTGTTCAATGGCTAAAGGAGAAATTCCTGTTACAACTGTTTATGAGGATAGTGATATGATGGCGATTCTTGATATTAATCCTGCAAACAAAGGGCATGTTTTACTTTTTCCAAGAGAGCACGCAAGTATTTTAGCTGAAGTTCCTGATAATATTGTTAGTAAAATGTTTGTTGTTGCAAATAAGATTGCTAAAACTCAGTTTGAAAAACTTGATGCTAAAGGAACTAATATTCTTGTTTCAAATGGTCAGATTGCTGGACAAACTGCACCACATGTTTTAGTTAACATTATTCCTCGGTTTGAAGGTGATAAAGTTGCAATTGGTTGGGAAAGGAAACAAGTTCCTGAAGAAGAGTTAGCTGAGATTGCAAAAAAGATTGAAATTAAACCTGAACCTAAGAAAGCTGAAATTGTTCATGAAGAAGGTCTTAAAGAGGAAACCCGAGTCCCATAAAATAAATTATTATTGTTGTTAATACTGCTAAAAAGATTGCTGGAATAAAAGGTATTCCTACTTTTATCCAAACAGATTTGATTTTGTGTTTTTTTAGCAAGCTTAGATCTTTTTTAACCAAACAAGTTTTTGTATTTGAGATTAAGATTTTATTATTATGTTTTACTGACTTTGCTAGCCAGTCCCCTTCTGTAACACTTGGTGTTGGAATTAATTGAATCAATCCAATTTGTTCTACTGTCTTTACAAATAATGTTAAGTAAAAAAGGAAAATTAAAAGTATTAATATTGAGAATATTAAAATTTGATATATTGTTGGGACTAAAAACATACTAATTAATGCAATTACTGCTATAACAACTAGTATGAATCTGGTTGTTCTTTGTTCTTTTAATAGAGAGATTAATTTTTTGTTTGCTTTTTTTAGATGTTTGATGTAAATTGCTAGTCCCCAGGCTAAACTGTAGAAACCTCCAATAAAAACAATTGCAATCAATAAAATAAAGATGTATTCTAAGCCAAATATAGGAAACACTGCTCCTAAACCCATTAAAATCTTTGCATCGGCTCCACCCCATTGTTTTGTATAGTAAAGTAATGCTCCTAAAGCAAACATTGCAGTAAAACCAGTTAAACTATATATGAAAATTATGAACTCTGTTGTTAATGAGTATATTAGTACTGTGGCTAGGGAAATAAGGATAAAAGAGTAACTTAGCCAGTCAGGAACCTCTCTTGTTTTAAGATCAGTTATTGAAGCAATAATAAGGATGATTAGAGTTATTGTTATTAGGAGGATTTCCATATAAATATAAGGGTAGAATGAGTTTAAAAATATTTCTTAAAAAAAATAAGAAAAAAAGAAAATTTATCTTCTTTTTCTTTTAACTTTTCGCTTAACAGTTTTTTTCTTAGCTTTCCTTTTAACAGGTTTTTTCTTAGCTTTTCTCTTCACTGCTTTTTTCTTAGCTTTTCTTTTAACAGTTTTCTTTTTTACTTTCTTCTTTACTTTTCTCTTCACTGTCTTTTTCTTAGCTTTTCTCTTCACAGTTTTCTTTTTAGCTTTTCTCTTCACAGTTTTCTTTTTAGCTTTTCTCTTCACTGTTTTTTTCTTAGCTTTTCTCTTCACTGTTTTCTTTTTTACAGCTTTTCTTTTTACTGTTTTTCTTTTAACAGCCTTTCTTTTCACTGCTTTCTTTTTAACAACTTTTCTTTTCACTGTTCTTTTTTTAGCTTTTCTTTTAGCAACCATAACAAATCACCTCTCCTTTTTTTTTAATTGTAAGTGTGCTTATGCAACACCTTAGTACATAATACACCTAGATGGTTTAAATACTTTTTGATTTAAGAATTTTAAATTAATAAAATTAACAATTGTTAAAGTAAACTAAAAATTCAAAAAACATATAAACTAAAGAGCTAATTTATATTAGTATGATTGCAATTGTAGGGGCTGGTCCCGTCGGTAACTTTGCTGCAGAGCTTTTAGCAAAGAAAAATAAAGATGTTATTGTATTTGAAGAGCATAAGAAAGTAGGCGAGCCAATACAGTGCACTGGAATTGTTACACAAGAGATAAAAAATATTGTTAAAATAAAAAAAGATGTTATTGTTAACAAAGTTAAGAAAGCAAAAATATTTTCTCCTAACAAAAAAAGTATTGATGTTAAACTTACTAAACCTAACTTAATAATTGATAGAGCAAAGTTTGATAGAAGTCTTGCTGAGAGGGCAAAAAAGGCAGGAGCAAAGTTTGTTTTGGGTGCTAGATATCGAGGAGGGAATAAGAAAATCTCTATTGGCAATAAGAAATATAATGTTAAAGCTTTGGTTGGTGCAGATGGTCCTGCTTCTAGTGTTGCAAAGAGTAATGATATGTATGGTAATAGAAAATTTGTTGTTGGATCACAAGTAAGAGCAAAGACAAAGTTTGAACATGATCAAGTTGAGTTTTGGTTAGGCATTGGAGAGTTTGGTTGGCTTGTTCCAGAAAGTAAAGGTGTTGCAAGAATTGGTGTCGTTGCTTATAGAAATCCTTCTGGACATTTGAATAGACTCCTTAAAAATTTAGGAAGAAAATATAAAATTATAGACAGGCAGGGAGGACTGATTCCTCTCTATGATCCCAAATTAACAATACAAAAGAAAGGTGTTTATCTTATTGGAGATTCTGCTACTCAAGTTAAGGCTACAACTTTTGGTGGACTTGTTCCTGGTTTGATGGCTGCAAAAACTTTAGCTGATGATATGCAACATTATGAAAAAAATGTTAAGAAAAAAATTGGAAGAGATTTAAGATTAAATCTTTTAATCAGGAATGTTATGGATAAGTTTGATGAAAAAGATTATGATGAATTAGTTGGAATGTTTGCTAAGGATCATGTAAGGAAAGTTATTGAAACTCATGACAGAGATTTCCCTAGTAAATTTATGTTAAAGTTGTTATTGAAAGAGCCAAGATTGATGAAATTTGGAAAGAAATTAGTATTCTAGTTTGTATCTTAGCATTGCTCCTATGCCACCAAGACCTTTCAATTGTTTTCCTTTGTCATGATCTGTTGCAATTATATGAACTTCACCCTTTGTACTATCAACAAGTTTCATTATTGTGTTAAGCTCATCAAAGGTCCCATTTTGTTTTGTTTCTTGAATCATGTCCTCTGAAACAAGTAAAACTTTTATTGCACCTGCTTGTGCAGCAGTATCAACATCTTTAATCCCATATGCCGCTAAACCATCTTTAGATATTTCACCCAGCAAACTTTCAACTAGTAAAGATTCTTTTGCTGTTCTATCTTGTTTTAGTACTGTCTTTAATTCACTCCTTCTGAGAATTTCTTCAATTGCATTTCTACCATCAGAGTTACATGTTGCTAAAGTTATACTAGGAAACTGATCTTTTTTTATCTTTTTCATAAACTCATCTTTCCAAAAAGCAGGACTTGCAACAATGATCTGTTCTATTTTATACTTCTTAGCATAATCTTGTAAAAGGATTGATATTTCTTTGAAAAAGTCTTTAGGTTTTGTTTCAACTTCTTTTTTTGCAACATCTCCTTTAGTTTCTAATAATATTTTGTAACCAGAAGTTGATAATAGCGCAAAGGTGGCTTCATCCCTGTCTAATGCAAGCACTAAAACTTTAGATAATTTTTCTTGTGTTGCTTCAGTTAATTTTTCTATTTGGTATTGTAGCCATTGTTCTTTTTCTATTGTAATCTTTGTATTATCTTCAATATCAAAAGTGTGGAAAGATGCAAGAGGAATATCATCGGGTGCTTCAATAATTTTTCCTGATACTCTTAAGTGTGAAGAGAATTTGTGGAAGTCAACTTTTTCAACTCTAATTTTTAGAGTTGCTTGTTTTTTTATTATCTTAATTTTTTCAGTCGATTCTCCCAGCTTAATTTTACGAATAGTTTTACCTGAAACAGAATCGTTAGGTTCTATTATGTGTGATAAATACCATAGATCATCTAGAGAGTTTGTTTCAATTTTTACTTTTCCTTTCTTAAAGTCCTTAAATATTAATTTCATTGTAAATTGAAAAACTTTATAAATTAATAAAGTTATTTATTTAGTAGATGAAAAGAGGTCAATCTGCAATTGAAATAACTGTTCTTATATTACTGATCCTGTGTTTAGTGATTGGTTACATTATATTGGTGCCTGAAGAGGTTAGGCAAGACCTTCTTGGAGATCTTGATGATGATAATGGAGATGGAGATTCAACTACAGGTGAAACATTGTTATCTACTACACCAGGTGAACTTAGTTCTGCAACATCTAGTACACAGATAGATTCGCTTGAGCCCATAAGAATATATTCTACTATTGAAACTGAATCTGAAACATTAGCCAATTCTTTGAAAGTTTCTAGAAATTTATTACAAAACAATTACAAAACATTTACTTTTTCCATTGATGATTATGAAGACTTAGATACATTAAGTCTATTATTTATGATAACTGAGTCAAAAGGTGAGCTTTTGGTTAAGTTGAATGATAATTTAGTTTACGAGGGTGAGTTAACAAGTAATAATTTACCATTAGATCTTCCTGTAACTTATTTGCAAGATACTAATGTATTAGAGTTGTCAACTAGTTTTCCTGGATGGAACATTTTTAGTGCTGATTATTATCTATTACAAGATGTTAGTTTGATTGAAGATTATCTTGTTGAAGATACTGTTAAAGAAAGAACATTCCATGTTGATGATCCTGGAGATGTTAACAAAGCAATATTGTCTTACTTTATTAGTTGTAATTCTGATGAAGAAGGAAGAATGACTATTTATTTGAATAATAGGCAAGTGTTTAGTGATTTAATATTTTGTGAGTATCTAGAAGAAAGAGAGTTAGTTTTAGATGCTGATTACTTGAGTAACTACAATAGTTTGAAGTTTGAGATTGATGAAGGTGATTATAGCCTTGATGAAATTGAACTTGAAATAAGTACTAAAGGACTTAATTATCCTAGCTATAGTTTTGATATAGATTCAGACCTATACGATGATATCGAAGCTGGGGAAAAAGAGGTTTATCTGGAGTTGAGCTTCGGCGATGACACCTCAGATAAAACAGCAACGGTATACGTGCAGGACTATAGCTTTACTTTTGATACAGATGATGATGAGTATCAGAAAAAAATTACTAGTTATATTGACAATGGTGTCAATGTAATTAATATTGTACCTTCTAGATCTTTTGAAGTTGATAACTTGAAAGTTTATAGCGAATAAATTTATAAAAGAAAAGATTATATTTTCCTTATGCTTATATCTGATCTACATATACATTCAAGATTTTCTAGAGCTTGCAGTACAAAGATTACTATTGCTAATTTGGAAAAGAATGCTAGGGTTAAAGGTATTGATGTTTTAGGTACTGGTGATTTTCAACACCCTGAGTGGATCAAAGAGTTGAGTACTTTGGAAGAAAAAGAAGGTATCTTGTATACAAAAACAGGTTTTCCTTTTGTTTGGCAGTCTGAAATTTCTCTGATATATACACAGGATGGAAAAGGTAGAAGAATTCATCATGTAATGTTAGCACCAAGTAGAGAGGTTGTTGCACAAATAACTGAGTATTTGTTATCAAAGGGTAGAATTGATTATGATGGTAGACCTATATTTGGTATGAGTAGTATAGAGTTTGTTGAGGCTATGAAAGGTATTTCTAAAGATATTGAAATCATACCAGCTCATGCGTGGACGCCTTGGTTTGGCATTTTAGGTTCCAATGGTGGCTTTGATTCTATAAAGCAATGTTTTGGTGATCAAGAAAAACATATTCATGCTATTGAAACAGGATTGTCTTCTGACCCTGAAATGAACTGGAGAATTTCTAGCTTAGATAAGTATAATCTTTTATCTTTCTCAGATATGCACTCAATGTATCCCTGGAGAATGGGAAGAGAAGCTACATTGTTTGATATAAATTTGAATTACAAAGAGTTAATTCAAGCAATTAGAACAAAGAAAGGTTATGCTGGAACTATTGAGGTTGATCCTGCATATGGTAAGTATCACTGGGATGGACATAGGAATTGTAATGTTAACTTTTCACCTAAAGAAACAAAAACACATAATGGAATCTGTCCTGTTTGTAAAAAAGCTTTAACTATTGGGGTTGAATACAGAGTTGAGCAGTTAGCTGACAGGCCTCAAGGTTACAAACCAAAAGAGTATACTGATTACAAAACATTAATCCCCTTATCAGAGTTAATTGCGCTTCACACAAAGAAAGGTATTGCAACTAAAACTGTTTCTGCTATATTTGATCCTTTGCTTAACCAGTTCAAATCAGAGTTTAATATATTATTAAAAACTCCAAAAGAAAAGTTAGCTAAATTAATTGATCCTAAGTTAGTTGATTTGATTTTAAGGAACAGAAATGGTGAAATCAAAGTTACCCCTGGTTTCGATGGAGTTTATGGCAAGCCATTATTAGAAAAAAAAGATCCTGAAAAACAAAACGAATTATTTTAACCGAAATAGTTTAACTCTTTTTCTTCGGTTTTTAATCCTTCCAACTCTGCAATTCTTTGAACTTTAGATTTAATCTCTTTTTCAATTTCGTTGATCTCTTCAGTTAATTTTGTAAGATCTAGTTCAAATTTGTATTTAGTGTTAAGAGCAGCTAATGTTTCTTTTGCACCTTTTATTCCTAAGTAAGAAGGGTGTGCGAATGTTTGTGTTAATAATGATGCTGAAGGAATTTCATATTTTGTTGCAATCCCCAATAGTACTCCAGTTACACCTATGATTGGACCTACAAAACCATAAATGTCGTTGCTACACTTTGGAAATGATTTGATTAAAGCCTTGTTGTTTCCTGTTATGAAAACTTTGGGTTTTTTAGGAATCTTTTGTAAACCAATTCCTCCTAATGTTACAAGCTCTTTTCCATTAACACTTTTAAAATATTTTAGTATTGCTTCGCAAAAAGCATAACATGAAGGTTCGTCAATTGGTTGAACATCTCCAATTAAAAAAAGTATGTCTTGTTTGTTTACCTTTTTGTGGTATATTTCTAAAGTTGGTAATTCTACAAGGTTTTTTTCGTTTATGAAAACTGAATGTGGAAAATGATCTGAACTAATTTCTAGTACTCTTTTTGCTTTAAGGTTTTCAACAAGAAAATCTGCTGCAATCTTTCCAACATTGCCAATACCAGGCAAACCTTCAATTAAAACAGGATCTTTTAACTTAGGTTTTGATATAACTTTTAGTTCAAATTGCATTTTAAAGAAAAAGAAAAGTGGCTTTATAAAGATTGTTGTTTCTTGGCAACCCTTCTGTATTTACCCCATTTATCTTCAGGGCTGAATTTAGCTGGTTTGGGTTGTTCTGTCTTATTTCCACAACTACAAGTTTGTTTCAAAGTAAACTTTTTACATTTTTTACAGTATAGAATTCTCATTTTTTTGCTATAACTTTTGCTTCAATTTTCTTTTTCTTTGCTTCCTTTAGTAAGGTGCTAACTAATTTTTTTAAATTATCAGAGGCTGTTTTTTTGTCTCCAGCTTTAACTTCTACCCTATATAATGGTGCAGATATGTAAACTAGATTAAAATCATATTCTTTCTTTTTTGCGAAATCTTGGCTTGTTTTTAATACATCTTTAATGTCATCAATCCCATTTGGTGAAAAAGTTTGTAGTGTTAACTTTTCATGCATTTCGAATTCAGGTGGTTTGATTCTTTCTTTTACTAGTTCAAGAAGAAGTTTTGAATAATTTGGATCTAATTTTAGATCTTGAATTGCACTTTCTCCATTTGATGCAATGTCTACAAGTGCTGGGAAAAGTAAGTCATATTTTTCTACTAATTTGTAACCTATTTTTTTGTATACTTCTGGTAACTTTACTTTTAATTGGAAACCTATGTTTTCTAAAAGCTTTTCAGCTTTCATTTCTTGTTTAAATTCTTCATTTTTCTTGTTTCTCAATGACATAGAAACTCTTCTTAATGAAAGGTCAATGTGACCATTTTCTCTATTAACTTTTAATACAACACAGACTACCCTTTTACCTTCTCTTACATAATCTCTTATGTTTCGAATTCTACCAGGTGCAATCTCTGAAATGTGGATCATTCCATCTAATTTTTCATATTCTTCTAGAGTTGCGAAAATTGAATGGAATAGAATTTTCTTAACAGTACAGGTTACAAGTTCATTTTCTTCAGGTAAACCTTTCTTTTTATAAAGCATAGATTAAGAAGAAATAACTTGTGTTTAAAAGGTTTTTGTAGGGGTTTTATTTGTGTTTACTTAACTTAACACTTCTAAAACTCTTGCTTCAATTTTAGCTTTTCCACCTTGTGGTACTGCTAAAGGTTTTCCGCAAACTAAACAATCTACTTTTGTTGAACATTTCTCAAAAATAATTTGTTCATTTTTACATTTACATCTAACTTTTATAAATTTTGATTTTGGTTCTTTGATCATTTTAAATTAACTCCACTTTCTTTGCTCTTGATGCAGTCCCTAAACTAAAGGATTTGCTACAATCTTTGCAAGTATATTTTAATGCTACTTTTTTTGAAACTTTTGCACCTGTTCTCTTAAACTTTGAGATTGCAGGTTTTGAATATTTGTTATAGTTACCATATCCTCTCCTAAGGCCTCTTGCTCGCATTCTTGAAGTTGAACCTCTTGAAATTGGATGAACAGAACTTCTTGTTTTCTGTTTATGCTGAGTTACTGTCATTTCTACATGCTTCTTACACTTTGGACAGTAATGTTTTTGTTTTTTAGGTATTTTCATTTTTCTCTGCTTGTTGATTGTCAATAAGGTTTTGTGCTATCTTTTCAGGCAATTCCATTGTTTCGTTTGCCTTGTAAGGACCGTAAACCTCTAAGTCCGGACCAACAAATTCGGGTATATCTTGTATGGCCCTTATCTGTATAGTATCGGTTTTATTTTCTGTTTTTAAATCTTTCTGTTTAACTATATCTGGCATTTTCTTGCTTAGAAGACTGAATAATATACCATTCCTAAAGCTTGTGAGGGTGTTTAATAGCTCATTGTACAGAGTTTCCTCTTCAGGAAGCATTGCTGATGTATCTTGCAATGAGTTTGTCCTTGCATTGAATTGGGCTGCCTGAACTATTTTGGACTCTCTTTTCTCATATATCTCTTTTAATATGGTCTGTACATTCTTTAGCTGAGTTTTTGTTTTTTCTAGCTCAGCTGAAGCAAAAATATTGTCTTTTTTTGATTGAGATTGAAGAATTGCCTCTTTATCATTAAGGTAAGTGATCACATGTTTGAAGAACTCAGGGTCTAAATTTTGTAATTCTGTTCTAATTTTTTCTTTCCTAAGGAGTTCGTATAATGTTTCATATGTGATAATTACTTCTGGCATAAGGATGATTTGTTTGAATGGTTTAAAACTATTTCTATAGATAAGTTTTTATATTTAGTTGTATAGGTATAAATTATGTACTGTAAGATATATCTTTTTAGGCATGGACAGACCTATTTTAATCGGAATCATTACTTCTGTGGCCGTAGAAATTCTAATTTAACTCCGAGAGGGATTAAGGATGCTAAAAGAGTAGGTAGGATGTTGAAAGATAAGAAAATTGATGTTGCTTATAGGAGTAGTTTGAAAAGATCTAAAGATACATTGATGTATGTTCTGAAGTTTCATCCTGAATGTAAGAAGATTATTGTTGATGATAGGATGATTGAAAGGAGTTATGGTAGGTTGCAGGGGAAATCACATAATCATTTTGTTGATAAAATGGGTGAAAAAGATTATAAAATGTTGTTGCACTGGCACATGATTGATAACTTGCATGGGATAAAAAGAGAGAAGTTTATTGAAAGAATGGGTGAAACAGAGCTGCAAACTGTTCGAAGAAGTTATGATATTCCACCACCACAAGGTGAAAGTGTTAAAGATGTTGAGAATAGGGTTAAACCTTTTATCAAGGATTTATTGCGAAAGATTAAAAAGGAAAAGATTCATATTGCTATATCAGCGCATGGAAACTCAATGAGGCCTTTTAGGAAGCATTTTGAGAAACTGACTAGAAATGAGATGATGCACCTTGAGAATCCATGGGACGAATATTTCGAATATAGGGTAAAAGTATGAAAATTAAAGAAAAACCAGAAGATTTTATTGTAAAAGAAGTTATGGATCTAGAGCTTGGTGAAGGTCCTTATAATTATTATCTCATTACTAAGAAAAATAGGAATACTTTGGATGTTGTTAAGTTTCTTGAGAAAAAATTGCACACAAAGATAGGATTTGCTGGTTTGAAAGACAATCATGCCATTACTTCACAATATTTCTCAGTGTATCAAAGAAAGATTTTTCTTGATATGGAGGGTGTTGAGTTTGAGTTTGTTGGATCTGGTAAGAAAAGGATTTGTTTGGGTGATCATAAGGGTAATGAATTTATAATTGTTATTGGAGAGTTGAAAAAAGAGTTGAAACCTATTGACGAAATTATAAATTATTTTGGTTCACAAAGATTTTCTGGCAATAATATTGAAGTTGGCAGGGCTTTAGTTAAAGCTGAGTTTAGTAAGGCTTGTGAGTTGCTTGAGCTTTCTGTTGCAAAAAATGATTTTGTTGGTGCTTTGAAAGGGCATGGTATTAAGAAAATTAAATTTTTAGTACATGCTTATCAGAGTTGGTTGTGGAATGAAAAGGTTAAAAAAATGAAGGCTAAAAAAGGTCAAGTGTGTATACCTGGTTTTCTTCATGATAAAGGATATGAATCCCTTTTTAAGAAAGAAGGAATTACTAAGAAAAATTTTATTATTCGTAGCATTCCTGAAATAAGTGCTGAAGGTGCTGAGAGAGATGTTATGGTTGATGTGAGATATTTTAAAACTTTGGAGTTTGCTAATGGTGTACAAAAAGTTAGCTTTCGTTTGCCTAAAGGATCTTATGCTACTGAAGTGATTAGGCAGTTAGATATTTAAATAATTAATTCTTATTAATATATATGAAAAGAGGACAGGTTACTTTGTTTATTATTCTTGGTATAGTGATAGTTTTTATTATTGGAATTATATATTATTTAAATCAAGCTGATATTGTTAATCTTGGAGGAACAAGTGAAAGTAATGAAGATGTTAAATTATTTGAAGAGTATGTTACTGAATGTCATGAGCAAGCCTTAGAAAGCTTGATATTTGTTACAAGTGAACAGTTATACGCTTTTAGTTTTGATTTAGATTATGTTAATCAAGGTTATCCTATTTTTTATGATGGAATGAATACTGTTCCTCAAGAATTAGGAGATCCTTTTGAAGAATTTATAATTGATGAAGTTGCTTTTTGTGCTGAAATTTATGATGATTTTAGTTACAATGTTAGTTTAGAAGTTACAGAAGTTTCTGCTAGTGTTGAAGGATTAATTAGTACAGTTAATTTAGAGGCTGAAATACTTGGACAAGATTTTATTTTGTCATCCAATCAAAATTATGAAAGTAGAATTGGATTTGATGTAGTGAAGTTCTTTAATATTTCAAGAATTTTTGTTGATGCTTATGTTGATGCTAGAGGAGGAATCCCTGTTAGCACCCTTTCAGAGTTAAGCTCAGAACATGGTGTTACATTTAGTACAAATATGATAGAAGGTGCACTAGTAATAACCATTACAGATGAAAGTTATCTAATTGAAGGAAAGCCATATGAATTTGTGTTTTTGGTAAACAATTATGAATAAACTTAAAATATCCGGACTTGTATTATTAATTTTTGTAGTTCTTAGTAGTGTTTGTGTTATGGGTATTATTGTAGAGAGTGATATTGATGAAATTTTTATTGAAGATGAAGTAATTGTGGAAGAAGGGATTTTGATAGAGGATGAAATTATAGAAGAATATACAATCCATTTAGGAGAATATACTATTCAAGGTTACAACATAGAAAGAAGTTCTGCTAAAGAAGTTTCTTTTTTAGCATTTGATGAGGAGGATGAACAGGATGTAAGGATAACCACTCAACTAGAAAATGGAGATGAAACAATAGTTAAGTTTATTGAGATTGGAGGGGTTGTTGATGATGAAGGTTTGGTAGAAGGAACAACTTTTGTTGATGAAGCTTATATTGAGATTGATGGAGAAAATTATTTTTCTTATGAACTATATGAAGATGTAAGCTTTGTTTATTACATTCAATCTGATGATCTTATTATTGAAGAGGGAAGAATTGATGTTGGAGGACAAATATTTGATGTTAATAGAGAAATTTCTGTTATAGGAGGTAGTGTTTATACAAATAAACCTGTTGAAATTGAAGGTTTTGGAAAATTCAGTGGAAAAATTACTCCTAGTTATGCGGGAATAACCTTAGAACCAATACAGGATTTTTCAGGGAATTATTTTGGTGATGGAGAGGATATAACAATAAAGCAAGGAAGTATACTTATTGCAAGAGAGGGTTTTGACCCAGAATTTTATACTGGTTCATATTATTATGAAACTGAAGATTCATTTATGATGCAAACTGACTCTAATACTATTGCAGATTATACTTCTAATAGCGGTAATGAAATAATAAGGCATAGGAATTCTAGAGAAGTATTTGAAATTAATTTTGAAGGGCCTGCTTCTGTATCTGTTTTAAATAGAGATTCTGAAGGATTAAATCCCATCATGTCTATTGAGCCTGAGAGTGTTGATTTAAGTTATAGGAATGGTGCTATCACAGATTCTGGTACTGGTGTTCTTAATTTTGAAGAAGATATGTTTAATATCCAGGATGAAGAAGATTTGTTTGAAGCTTTAGAAAATAAACATAGTTTACCTTTGGTTGTTGAGGCTGGTGATCAAACTGCTGTTTACTCTGCAACAAATAGTGCCCAATTATTAGATGCAGAAGGTAATGCTTTCTTAACTATGAATGATTTAGGATTACCTATTACTCAAGAAATCGGTGATGATATTAGAAACTTTGATGAACTTCAAGAAAAATGGCCTGAAATTAAATTAGAAGTGGATGAAGTTTTTGAGGAATATGGTGCTGAACCTTCTGCTGCAACTGTTCAAACTATTGACTATTGGTTAGAGAATGAACATAATGTAATGTCTGAAACAATTGTTATTTCATCTAACAAAACAATGAATGGTGCAGTACCATCAAGTAAAAAGATTTATTTTGCTGATGCCTTGTATAATCCTGATTACAGAGAATTTTCAAACCCTGAATCACCAACTCATGTTGTAGATCAACAAGAAGGTGTTATGGGATTAGCAAGAATTTATGAAACAGGAAATTTTATTGGAAATCCTACTAAAACTTTGAAACATGAAAATACACACATCATTATAGAAAATGCTGATCCTTCTTTGATAGAAAATTACAATCAAATTGGAGAAAGAACTTTAGAGGCTATACATGAAGACCCTATGTATGATAGAATTGCTGGAGATGTTGCAGAGACAATAGGTAAAACAAAAGAAGAAGTTCTTGCATCCATTAATGAAGGAGAATATGATTATTATCAATCAATGTTAGAACTTTCAGAGAGGGATGAGAAATATTCTGGACTTGCTCAAACTGCAAGTGATTATGAACAACTTCTTAGTAATTATGGAGTTTCATCTCCTTATGCTTTTTATGTTGATGAAGATTATGAAGAATTAGGATTTATTGAATTTGCTACAGTGTATAGTGAGCTTGATATTGAAGAGTTTCAATCTGGTTTGAATTCATTGAATGAAGCTGAAAGAATTTATCATAATGATATGTTACAGCTTGCTTATGACTCTAATCAAATTGATGTTGCAACTTGTGCTGAAATATTAGGATCTCAGTGTAGAAAGGGTGTTCTCTATAGCGAGAGATAGTTTTATAAACAAAATTCATATTCTTTAGACTATGTTTGGTTTCCTAAAAAAGAAAATTAAAAGTGCTGTTTCTAGTATTACAAAAAAGGTTGAAGAAGAGGCTGAGGTAGTTGAAACTCCTGTTAAAGTTGAAAAAAAGAAACCAGTTATTAAAGAAAAGTCAAAAGCTGAAAAAAAGGTGTCAAAACCTAAAGAGGAAAAGAAAGTAGAACAAAAACCCAAAGAAAAAATTATTGTTAAAGAAGAGCCTGTTAAAGAGAAAAAGGGATTCTTTGGTAAAATTAAAGAAAGAGTTACTACAAAAAAGATTTCTGAAAAACAGTTTGATGAGTTTTTCTTTGAATTGGAAGTTGCTTTGCTTGAAAATAATGTTGCCTTGGAAGTTATTGATAAGATTAAAGAAGATCTTAAGGTAGATTTGGTTGATGTTCCTTTGCAAAGGAAAGATGTTAGTAAACAGATTATGGATACTTTGAAAAAAAGTGTTTCTGAAATTCTTGATGTTCCTAAGATTAGCTTGCTTTCTGAAGTTAAGAAGGCTGAGAAACCTTATAAGATTCTGTTTTTAGGTTTTAATGGTGTTGGTAAAAGTTTGAGTGTTGCTAGAGTTGCACAGTATTTTAAGAAAAATGGTTTGAAACCAATTTTGGCTGCAGGTGATACTTTCAGAGCTGCTGCTGTTGCACAGTTAGAAGAGTATGGTAAACAAGTTGGTGTTCCTGTTGTTAAACATCAGCAAGGAAGTGATGCTTGTGCTGTAATCTTTGATACAATTTCTTCTGCTAAAGCTAAAAGTATGGATGTTGTGTTAGCTGATAGTGCTGGAAGGATTCATTCTAATAATGATTTGATGCAAGAGTTGCAAAAGATTGTTAAAAAGAATAAGTTTGATTTGAAAGTTTTAGTTATTGAAGCAACTGTTGGTTCTGATGTTGTTGATCAAGTTAAAGAGTTTGATAAGATTGTTGGTGTTGATGCTTTGATTATTACTAAGAATGATGTTTATGAAAAAGGTGGAAGTTTGTTGTCTGCTTGTTTCCTTTTAGAGAAACCGATTTTATTTTTAGGTGTTGGTCAGGGCTTTGATGATTTGAAAGAGTATGATTCTGTTGAAGTTGCTGGGAAAATGTTTGAATAATAAACTTTATATAGTCCAACACCCTCAATATAAGTAATTAACTCGTGAGGTGATAATTTAATGGCTAAGAAAAAAAGTTCAGATGATGATAAGATTTTTGCTTTTCTAGGTGTATTCCTAACAGTAGTAGGTTTTCTTATTGTTATGCTAGCTAAAAAAGATAGCAAATATGCTATGTATTATGGTAAACAAGGATTAGTATTGTTTATTGCATGGATCGTAGCGTGGGTTGCAAGTCTTATATTGGGCGCAATATTTGCATTTATCCCTGTCTTTGGATGGATATTTAGTTTATTGATAAGTTTAGCAGTAGGCTTTGGAATGTTTATCCTGTGGATTGTTGGATTGATTTACTCTTTATCTGGAGAAATGAAACCAATTCCGATTATTGGACAGTTTGGAGAAAGAATAAATATTTAATTTTTTTCTTTTTTTTAATATGGAATTAGATAAAGTTATAAGAAGGCCTTTTTTGGATGTAAAGAACCTTGTAATAGGTTGTGTTCTAAATAACTTTTTTATAATTAACTTTTTTGCTTCTGGTTATATCCTTAAGTGTGTAAAATTAACATTGGATGGGAATTATGATTTGCCTGAATGGGATAATTGGGGAGATATGTTTTTAGGTGGATTTTTTCAATTTTTAATTGGTTTGATTTGGTTAATTCCTGCATTGTTCTTCATTAGTATTTATATTTTAATGGTTGTTCTTGCAATGCTTGCAAGTGGTGGTAATCAACCTGAATTGTTTATGGGTTTTACTGCTGTAATATCTTTGATAGGATTTGTCCTATTATTCTTGACTTTGTATATTTTGCCTGCGGCAATTGTAAGGTTTGTTGATAAAGATAACTTTGGTGCTGCATTTGAATTTATTGCAATCATTAAGAAGTCTTTGACTTTGAAATATTTTGTTGCTTGGATCTTATCTTGTATTATTGTACTTATTGTTATAATAATCATTGGTCTTTTAATTGGCCTTATTATTATGAGTGTAGTATCAGGAGCAATATTTATTGGACCTGTAGGAATCTTAATTTCAGTATTGTTTAAGTCTGTTTCATATGTAGGTAGAATGATGATTATGACTTTGTTTGCTGAGGCTTACAGAGGATAGCATTCCCAAAACCTTTAAAAGCACTCTTTTTATACTAAATTCTATGGTTTTAGATAAATTAGGCGGATCATTGAAGAACACTTTGGCTAAGATAGCTAAGGCTGTGTTTGTTGATGAAAGGTTGATTAATGAGCTTGTAAGGGAGATTCAAAGAGCTTTATTAGGATCTGATGTTAATGTTAAGCTTGTATTTAAACTTACTAAGAGTATAAAAGAAAGAGCTTTGAAAGATAAGGTTCCTTCTGGTATTACACAAAAAGAATACTTGGTTAAAATTGTGTATGAAGAGTTGATTAAATTCTTAGGTGCTGAAAAATCCGAAATTAAGATTGTTAAGAAGAAGCCTTTCAAAATTATGATGGTTGGATTGTTTGGATCTGGTAAAACTACTTCTATTTCTAAGTTAGCTAAGTATTACTCTAACAGAGGGTACAAAGTTGGTGCTGTTGGGTTGGATGTGCATAGAGCTGCTGCACCAGAACAGTTAAAACAATTGTGTGAAAAAATTGATATTGATTGTTTTATTGATAAAAAAGAAAAAGATGCTTTAAAGATTTACAAAAAGTTTGAAAAAGATTTTGCTAAGTATGATTTGTTGTTAGTTGACACTGCTGGTAGAGATGCTTTGTCTGAAGATTTGATTGAAGAGATTGAAAGTTTGAATAAGTATATCAAACCTGATGAAAAGTTGTTAGTAATCTCTGCTGACATTGGACAGACTGCACAGGATCAAGCACAGGCTTTCCATGAGGCTTGTGGTGTGACTGGTGTTTTAGTTAGCAAGTTAGATGGTACTGCTAAAGGTGGTGGTGCATTAAGTGCGTGTGCTGCTACATCTGCTTCTGTTAAATTTATTGGTGTTGGTGAAAAGCCAGAGGATCTTGAAGTGTTTAATCCAAAAGGATTTGTTGGTAGGTTGCTTGGGATGGGTGACATTGAAGCTCTTTTAGAAAAAGCTGAAGAGGCTTTTGATAAAGAACAAGCTGAAGACCTTGGTAAAAGAATGCTTAAAGGTGATTTTAATTTCTTAGATCTTTACGATCAAATGCAAGCAATGAATAAAATGGGATCTTTGTCAAAGATTACTGAAATGTTGCCTGGGTTTGGAAAGATGAAGATTCCTAAAGATATGCTTAAAGTTCAAGAGAGTAAATTAAAAAAATGGAAATTTATTCTTGGTTCAATGACTAAAGAAGAGTTAGAAGATCCTGAAATTCTTAATCGTGCAAGGGTTGAAAGAATTGCTAAAGGTGCTGGTGTTGAAACAAGTGAAGTTAGAGAGTTGTTGAAACAGTATAAGCAATCTAAGAAAATGATGAAGATGATGAAAGGTTCTGGTGATCCTGAAAAGTTAATGAAAAAGTTTAAAGGTAAAATGCCTAAAGGTTTCTAAGATGAAATGTGACTTGCATATGCATTCTTATTATTCTGATGGAGAAGAGTCTCCTGATACTTTAGTTAAAATGGCTAAGGAAAAAGGTTTGAAGTGTATTGCTTTAACTGATCATGATTGTGTTGCTGGTGTTAAGGAGGCTATTAAGGCTGGTGAGAAGCATGGTGTTGAAGTGGTGCCTGGTGTTGAAATAAGGTGTGAAGAATTTGTTGAATTCTTAGGATATTTTATTGACCCTAAAAATGTAGAAATTTTAAAGAAGTTTAAACAATGGGAAGATAGAAGGAATGGTAGAGCTAACAAGATTATTTCTAAGTTAAATAAATTAGGCATGGATGTTGAAAAAGAAACCAAAAAGATTTGGAAAGAAACTAAAAGTGGTTTTATTTCTAGAAAACATATCGCTGAAGCCATGGTTAGAAAAGGGTATGCAAGAGATCATAGAGAGGCTTTTGATAAGTATATTGCTTATGGAGGTAAAGCTTTTATTAAAGTTGGAGGTTATCCAACATTCAAAGAAGCAATTGAATTAATACAAGGTGCTGGTGGTGTTGCAGTATGGGCACATCCATGGTGGACAAGAGAGATTTCTAATAAAAAGTTAAAAAAAATGTTTAAAGAGTTTGTTGGCTATGGTATTGTTGGAGTTGAAACAGGAAGTTATTTTCACAAGGAATTAGAAAAGATTAATGAAGGATGTAAAAAATTAGCAAAAAAGTATAATATGTTACAAACAAGTGGAAGTGATTTTCATAGTAAAAATTTGAGAACAAATAGATTTGGTGAATTGACTTGTGATTACAAAGTTATGCAAGAATTAAAAGAGATTGCTGAAAAAGGTGTTATGATAGAACAGGGTGCTGAAGCAAAGATATTTTTTAAAGATGGTACTGTAATCAAAGAGAGAATTAAAAAATCTTATAGACATGAAGAGATTGATAAAGTTATTAGAAAAAGTTCTACTAGGAGAGAGGCTAAGTTGTTGAAAAAAGCTGCTGAGCATGTTCCTGTACCAAAAGTGATTTCTTCTTGTGATAAAGAAATGAAGATTAAGATTGAGTTTATCGAGGGTAAAAAGCTTAGAGATGTTGTTGATGAGTTGGATTCTAAGGAAAGGAATGAGTTGTTTGAGAGGGTTGGTAAAAAGATTGCTAAGTTGCATAATGCACATATTATTCATGGAGATTTGACTACTTCTAATTTAATATTAAAAGATAAAATTTATTTTATTGATTTTGGATTGGGTTTTGTTTCAATTAAAGTTGAAGATAAGGCTGTTGATTTGCATTTGATTGAAAGAGCTTTGCATAGTAAACATTACAAACATGCTTCAGAATCTTTTGATGCTGTGTTGAAAGGATATCAGAAGGAGAGTAAAGAATTTTCTAAAGTTTTTGAAAGGTTTGGCAAGGTTGCTTTAAGAGGCCGGTATAAGAGAAGTAAAAAGTAGCCCCAAAAACAATATAAACCTACAAAACATAGTATATATTGGTGAAACAAAATGTCAGAAAAAGAAATTGGGGAAATAACACACTATTTTAGCAAGGTTGGTGTAGCTGTGTTAAAGCTGACGAAATCATTAAAGGTTGGAGATAAGATCCATATTAAAGGCTTGTCTGTAGATTTTGAACAGGATGTTACTTCTATGCAAGTTGAAAGGAAGCCCATTGAAAAGGCAAAAGCTGGCGATGATGTTGGAATGAAAGTTGATGAGCCTGTTAAAGGTAATGAAAAGGTTTACTTGATTAAGTAAACTTTCTTTTTTATTCTGAAATTTAGAAAGATTTATTAACTAAATTAATTTGCACTAGTTTTAGAGGTGAAAAAAGTGGTGCAAACTAGGCTAACTAATAATAAGAAAAAAGGCAGTAGAGCTGAAGAGTTAGCAAAAGAACAAAGAGCTATTTCTGTTTCTGAGTTTTTCTTGAAAAATAGACACCTCTTAGGTTTTGATAATCCTAGAAAAGCACTTCTAACCACAATTAAAGAGGCTGTTGATAATTCTTTGGATGCATGTGAAGACATGAGAGTTTTACCAGAGATTGATATTAAAATTTCACAAGCTTCTGAAGAAAGGTTTAAAGTTATGATTGAAGATAATGGGCCTGGTATTGTTAAAGAACAAATACCAAAGATCTTTGCTAAATTATTATATGGTAGTAAGTTTCACAAATTAAAATGTTCAAGAGGACAACAAGGTATTGGTATTTCTGCTGCTGCTTTGTATGCACAACTTACAACTGGTAAACCAACAAGAATTATGTCTAAAACAGGGAATAATTCAAAAGCACATTATTATGAATTACACCTAAATACTAAAACAAATGATCCTGAAATCATTAAAGAAGAAGTTAGAGAGTGGGAAAAAGATCATGGTACTAAGATTGAGATGGAAATGGAAGGAAGGTATCACAAAGGGAAATTAAGTGTTTTAGAGTTTTTACAACTTACTGCTATATCCAATCCACATGCAACAATTAAATTTCAAGGACCTGATGATGAAATAAAAGAGTTCATTAGAGGAACTGAAGAGTTGCCTATTGATGCTAAAGAAATTAAGCCTCACCCATATGGGGTTGAGTTAGGTATTTTGATTAGTATGTTAAAAGATACCAGGCAAAAAACTTTACAAAGCTTTTTACAAAGTGAATTTTCAAGAGTTTCTGCAAAAGTTGCTAAAGAGATTTGTCAAAAGGCTGGAATTTTTGAAAGAGCTAGACCTTCAAGAATAGCAAGAAATGAAGCTGATAATTTGTTCAGTTCTATCAAGGCAACTAAGATTATGGCTCCACCAACTAATTGTCTTTCACCTATTGGGGAAGAACAGATGTTGAAAGGTATGAAAAAAGAAGTTGATGCTGAGTTTTATGCTTCTATAACAAGAAGGCCTAATGTTTACAGAGGGAACCCCTTCCAAATTGAAGTTGCTATTGCTTATGGTGGAACTTTACCTGGAGATTCTTTAGTAAAAGTTATTAGATATGCTAATAGAGTTCCTTTGCAACATCAAGCTGGTGCTTGTTCAATTACTAAATCTGTTATACAAACAGCATGGAGAAATTATGGTTTATCGCAATCAAGAGGAGCATTACCTGCTGGTCCTGCATTAATTATGGTGCACATGGATTCAGTGTGGGTACCTTTTACTTCAGAAAGCAAAGAAGCTATTGCGTCATATCCAGAAATTGTTAAAGAGGTTAAAATGGCTTTGCAAGAGTGTGGAAGGAAATTGGCTACACATATTAGGCAAGTTGTTAGAAAAAGAGAACAATTAAAAAAAGCTGGTTTGTTTAATGCTTATATCAAAGAACTTGCTTCTAGTTTAGCAGAGTTGTCAGGTGATGAAAAGGGCCCTATACAAGATGATCTTAATCATTATTTAACACAAAAATTACCTTTAGCAAATGGAGAAAAGAATGGAAAAAATTAAAAGAGCATTAATTGGATTAGGGAAAAGGTTAGTTACACAGATTAAGAAGAAAGAAAATCCTACAATTGCTTTGCCAACCAGAGCTTTATCTAATGTTAATTTTAATCAAAAAACTAAGACTTTAGAGTTAGGGCAGAACATGACTTCAAGGCAATTTTTTAACACAGCACATTCTAAAAAATTTATACAAACAATTGAGGTTGCTAATGTTAGTAAGAAGTTGTTGGACATTAATAAGAATACAAGTTTGAGGGATGTATTTTATCAAGTTAAAAGAACTATTCCTGGAACAAAAGTTAATGTTGTTGATGAACAAACTGAAACTGATAAGGCAATTGAAGATTTGGAATTGATTACTGGGTTTTCTCGAGAGCAATTGCACATTAATGCTAACAAGAATGGTTCCATTTCGGGTAAAGTTGTTATTGAAGATAAAGGTGATACTATTGATTGGAGTAAGTTGGGTAGTGGTGGTTGGAGTATTCCATCTAATGTTGAAAATATTAAGTTTAAGAAAGTTGATGCGCAATATATTTTGTATATGGAAAAGGCTGCTGTGTGGGAAAGGCTGCACGAAGATAAGTATTGGAAAAAAAATAAATGTATTATTGTAAGTTCACAAGGTCAAACTACTCGAGGTATTCGAAGATTGTTGCAAAGGTTGGGTGAAGAATTTAAATTGCCAATTTATGTTTTAACTGACTATGACCCTTGGGGGTTTTATATTTATTCTGTTATTAAATATGGTTCAATCTCTTTGGCCCATATCTCTGGTAAGATGGCAATACCTCAAGTAAAGTTTTTAGGGATTATGTCAAAAGATATTGAGAAGTATGGGTTGCAAAAGCATTTTATTAAGTTAAGTGATAAAGATATTTCAAGAATCAAACAGATTAGTAATTATGATTGGTTTAAAGATGATAAGAGATGGCAAAAAGAATTCAAGGCTATGAGGAAATATAAAGCTAAAGCAGAAATCCAGGCTCTTAGTGCTCGAGGAATTACTTTTATCTCTGAAAAATATTTGCCAGAAAAAATTAAAAATAAAGATTGGATTGATTAAGCTGACTTTTTAGCGCTACTTGTAGAACTTGATTTCCCTGAAGCCTCTACTGATTCTTGTGCTACTACATATGACATTTCTGTCATGTTTCCTGCTAAAGTTTCTGCTGTTACACCATATGTTTCTGCATGTTCTCTTGCATAAGCAATCTTTGTTAGCTCTGGATTTTCTTCTAATGCTTCTTGATAACCTTCATACATTGAAACTGTTCTATCTGCAACTGCATTAATTCCAGCTAATCTTAAGTCAGAGTACAACTGATTTCTTGAATGGTCAGTGCTTGCTAATATGCTTGAAATGTTTTCACCAACTTCATATCTTAAACTGTGCTCATCAACTCTTTCAACATTTCTAATTGATTTTTTAAGTTTACTTTGTTGAACTGAATATATTGTTGAAATACCTCTTACATCTAAATCTAAATCTTGTCCTTCAAACATTTCACTTTGTTCTTGTTGTGTGAAGTAGTGTCCTATTGCAGCTTCTAATCTATCACTTTCATCAAAGTCATAAAACTCTTGCATGTTTCTTAGTAATCTTCTTTCTTTAGGACTGTCAAAAGATTCTGGATTTTGTGTGTAAGATTGTGCAGCTTGCATTGCAAGTGCAGTTGTATCGCCTTTCCAATCAGCCATTGAACTTTGTGATAATCTGTAAACATCTAAGAAACTTTGAGTGTATGTTGCAACTTCTTCTCTTGGCATTGTTGATGGACTTATAGAATCTATAATTGCACCTGCTCTTGTATTACCTGAAGGATTTAATACTGCTTGAAGTCCTGTGTCAACAATACCATCATCTTGTACTACTGTTAATCCAGTGTCAACTAGATCTTCTGATGCTACAGCAGCAATTTCATCCCAATCTGCTAAAAATTCATCTAATGCTTCTTCCTTCATTTCAGCTGTTACATCTGGAATTTCATCAGTGTCAAGTTCTAACTCTTCAACAGGTTGTTCATAACCAATAGGTTCACCCAAGTCAACATCGTCTTTTCCAAAAATATATTCTTCTGCTTCTTGTTTCCATGCTTCTTTTGGATCTTCAACAGGTTGTTGAATTCTAGGTTCAGTTGTCGCTTGTTGATGAGGTTCCTCTAAAACCATTTCTAAAGAATTTGTAACTTCTGGTTGAATTGAATATTCTTCAGGTTCTTCTTGTGGAGGGAAATGTTCAACCACTGGTGTCCCTGTGAATATTGGTCCATCTTCAACTGCTTCTAAAGATACAGTTGCATTTAGTGCAGAACCTTTTAGTAATCTTGCATTGTTTGGATCTCTAGCTAATTCTATTAGCTCTTGGTAACTTGATAATTTTTCAGTGTTTATTGGATTTCTTACTGCATGTGGATTTTGATCTTGTAAAACCATTGCTAGTGATAAAACATTCTTAACTTGTTCAGGAGTGTATTTACTTGTAACATTTGAAACATAAACTTCATCAAGTAATGTTTTTTGTTCTGTTTGGGATAATTCTAAGAAATTTATTCCTAGTTGTCCTTCACCTAATATTGCTGCTGCAATTTGAGTTAAGCTTGAACCTTGTGGAGCTGAATCTAATGTTCCTACATAATTTGTTAAAGGATCTTTTGGATTTGGATCAATGTCATATGGATCTGGTTGAGGTGCATCAAATGCTGGGGTTGCTGTAACACCTGCTAGGATATCTTCTAAAGGTCTTTCTAATCTATCTTTTCCTCTTGGTCCATATTGTCTATCTAGGAACTCGCCTACTGTTCTTGTTCCTATAGGTACATTTTCAGATTGTACTACAGCTGTTGGTTTGTCTGAGGAGTATTTTTGTTTTAATTCTATAATTTTATCAGGAGCAAATATTGCAGTTCCTAATCCTAGACCTACAGTTAATGCAGCTAAGTATACTAAACCTTTACCTACATAATGTCCTATTGAATTTTTATCTGCTATTCCATCCCTTTTTGCTTTTTCCCAATTTTCATCTAAATCTGTGGGTTCTTTATGTATTGAAGTGTCTAAACTATCTCCTCCATCTAAAAACTCATCATCTACAGGTTCAAATTCTCCTGAATCTTCATTCATTATTGTATCTGCTATAGAAGATCCACCTAAAAGTTCATCAACAGATGCTTCTGTATCTGGATCTAGACCTTGATATTCTCTTGTAGGGTCATCATGACCGATAAGAGCATCTTCAGGTAATTCCATTGGGTCATCATTACCCGGATTTATTTCAACATCTGAATCATAAAAAACTTGAACTTCAGCAGGAACTTCAATAGAATCTTCTGGAATATCAGGATCTTCACCTAAATCTTCTAAATCTGCTGCAAAATCATCTAAACTTTCCTCAAAAGTACCACTATTGTCTGCTTCCAGATCTTCTGTAAGAGAGCTTGGTACTTCTTCAATAACTCCATCAGTATCATTAGAACTACCTACAAGGGTATTATTGGGCAAACCACCTTGTGGAGGAGTTAGTTTAGGAACTTTTTTCTTTACCATTACTCTCCATATTTTTTACTAGACATTTATAAAGTTTGCTAAGGTTTGGAATAAAATTGGATATATGCAAAAACCAAAGTTTTTAAAAATGCTGAGAATTTCTAGATGAGTATGTCCCTGTAGCTTAGCGGTAGAGCATTCGGCTGTTAACCGAAAGGTCGCAAGTTCAAATCTTGCCGGGGACGTATCTTTATCAAAAGTTTTTTAAATAGCTAAAATTTTACAAAGAACTATGAGCCTGTGGCTTAGTCTGGCTAGGGCACCACTCTGATAAGGTGGGGATCGTGGGTTCAAATCCCATCAGGCTCATTCATACTTAACAAACTTCTGCGCCTTCTTCTATTTTTTGATCAGGTTCTAGAAGTACTACTTTATCTTGATGTTCTGCAGCAAGAAGCATTCCATTACTTTCTATTCCTCTGAACTTAGTTGGTTTTAGGTTTGTGAATACAACTATTTGTTTTCCTTTGAGGTCACTAAGTTTATAGTATTCTTTTAATCCAGAAACTATTTGTATTATTTTATCTCCTATGTCAACTTTGAGTATGTAAAGCTTATCTGCATTAGGATGTTTTTTTGCTTCTGTGACTGTTCCAATTTTAAGTTTTAATTTTTGCCATTCTTCGAATGATACCATTTCTTCTTCCTCCTTTGTAGGTTGTTTAACTTCTTCTATTTTTGTGAATAAATAACTTGATTTGTTAACTTTATTGTTTCCTATTAAACCAAATTTAATGTCTTTGAAAGATTGTTGTTTTTTAATTCCTAATTGTTGTTTTATTGTGCTTGCTGTATCTGGCATAAAAGGCTCTGTTAGTATTGAAATTACTCTTAATGCTTCTGCAAGGTTGTAAAGAACTGTTTTTAGTTTTTCTTTGTTTGTTTTTGCTAGTTCCCATGGTTTGTTATCATTGATATATTTGTTACACTGGTTAATGAACTTCCAAATTTCTGATAAAGCATTATGTAATTCATAATTTTGCATGTAAGTGTTAATTTTTTTGAAGTTTAGTTTCTTTAGAAGTTGGTTTGTTTTACTTTTAGGTATTTCTCCTTGGAAATATTTTTCTATCATGCTTAAAGTTCTAGATTGTAGGTTTCCTAGGTCGTTTACAAGTTCACTGTTATGTCTTTGTTTTAATGCTTCAATTGAAAATGCACCATCAAGACCCATTGGAATTTCTCTTAACATAAAATATCTCACTGAGTCTACTGGAAAAGTTTCTAATAAAGCTAAAGGATCAACAATATTACCTAAAGATTTGCTCATCTTCTCTCCACCTTCTGCTTTTATAAATCCATGAACCAAGAGCTTTTTAGGTGGTTTTATTCCTGCAGCAAAAAGCATTGATAACCAAATAACTGAATGGTGCCATAAAATATCATGAGCAATTACATGAACATTAGCTGGCCAAAACTTTTCATTTTTTTGAATACTAGAAGTATAGTTTGGTAATGCATCAAACCAAACCCAGATTCTATGTTTTTTATCAAATGGTAAAGGTATTCCCCATTTGGAATCAGTTCTAGATATACAAAGATCTCTTACACCTTCTCTCATTCTTCCTAATATAAAATTCTGTCTTGTTTTTGGGACAATATAATTTTGTTTTTTTATGTAAGCTTCAACTTTCTTTTGATATTTAGACATTTTAAAGAAGTATGACTCTTGTTCCATCCATTTTGGTTTAGTTCTATGTAATGGACATTTATTATCATCTAAATCTTTTTCAGTGTAATAAGTTTCACAACTCTCGCAATACCAACCTTCATATTTCCCTTTGTAAATATCTCCTTTATCAAATAATTTTTGAACAAGTTTTTCGCAATATTTAACATGCTCTTTACTAGTTGTTCTTACAAATTTATTATAGTTGATGTTGTACTGTTTGAATGCTTTTTCAAAAGGTTTAACCATCTGATCAACATGTTTTTGTGGTGAAATTCCTTTCTTTTTTGCTATTTTTTCAACACTTTGTGCATGCTCATCAGTTCCTGTTGTAAAAAAAATTTCTTCTCCTAAAAGTTCATGCCATCTAGCAATAGAATCTGAAACAATATTAGTATAAACAGTACCAATATGGGGTTTACCTGAAGGATAATAAATTGGTGTTGTAATGTAAAAGGTTTTCATTACCAGAGAAATGTATTTTAACTTTAAATAGGTTTCCACAAACGAGGCATATTACTTATATTGGTTAATGCTCTATCTATTGCTTTTCTTTTATCCCCATGTCTAGAATATTTTTTTAACTCATAAAGTAATTCTAAAAGAGGAAGCTTCTGATTTACTGAAATTGCCCAATAATCTTCATTAAGAGGATAACCATTTATTGGGCTTATAGTTCCTTTCTTTTTTGATAAATTAACATTACTACAAGGAATATTAAAATTTTCTAATGAAGATTTTATTTTAATCAAAATTTCTTTATCACAATTTGCTAAGTTAATATTTGCCTTTCCATAATTGGTATAAATATGTCCTTCAGCATCAATAAACCCTGCAAGGAAAGCAAGAAAAAGATCTCTTTCTTTAAAGTACTCTTCTGGAACTTCTTTATCTAATAAAAAAGCAAATGATAAATTTAAATAAGCTTCTATCTGTTGTTTTCCAGAATCATAAACTCTACTAATCCAAACTCTTCCATATGGATTAAATAAATTATAGATCAAATCAATCTGGGCCTTTCTAGTACTTGCACAATCAGTTTTAACTGTTTCACTTTTATCCATACCAGCCATTCTTACTCTTAAATCACCAATTCTAAATCCTATTAAATAAGCTTGAAATAATTCATCTCCATCAAAATCTCTTTTTGGATAAATAACATGTGCTTCAGATATGTTTTTTATTGGTATCCCTAGTTTTCTCATCTTTCTATGAATAGTACTTCTTGCAATCCCTTTTATTTCTCCTATTTTCCAAGTAGATAATCCTTTATTCCAATAAAGATCAATTAATTCTTCAGGAGAAATATTAACTGGTCCACCAACAGGTCTGACAGGAATATTGTAAGCATGTAATCTTTTACAAATTGTTGCTTGACAACAACCTAATTTATCTGCAATCTGAAAAGTAGAAAGTTTTTCTTCTAAATAGAGTTTTTTTAGTATTTCTTGAGAGATTTCTAATTTTTTGGCCATACTACAATTATCGATTTATACATTTATAAGCTCTGCGCGTAAACGCCATGTCACTCCAGTAATACTCCAGAATATACTTTAATAGTTCTCTTTAATAAAATTCATCATTTCACGATTATCAGATTTTACAAAGAGTGTGAAAGCTAGGTTTGTTTTTCCTAAGTCTAGAAGTTTGATTGCTAAGTACTCTATTTTTTCTTTGTTATTAGAATATAATAGATAGTAAGATGCTGGAATTAGTAGTGCTTGGTTTTGTAAAAAATGTGCGCATTCTTGTAACTTTTGTTCATTTTGTGCTATTGAAAATGCTTTTCCTGCATCTTTGTGATTGTTTTGTTTGAATAGAAGATCTCCTACTTCTGTTAGAATTTCTGTTTTAAGATGTTGAGGTAAGGTGTCAAAGTTGAATTGATCTATACCTTGTTTGATGACTTCATTAGTAATTGCTGTGTATTTCATTGGAATTGTGATGTCTTTTTGTATTAAATATATTTATGTTGTCAAAAATAGCCCTTTTTTCAATAAAAAAAGCTTAAAAAGGCATAGTTTTTACTAATGTGTATATGAAACCGATTGAAGAGTTCACTGCCAAGGTTGATGCCAGAATAAAGAAGTTAACTAGGCATGCACATGTTCATTTTACTGATAGAGGAAATTCTGCAATCTTTATGGCTTTAGCTATTGCTAAGCAAAAAAAAGAAAAGCCTGTGTTGTTGATACCTGATCAAGGTGGATGGTATTCTTACAAAAGGTATCCTAAATATTTTGGGTATGAAGTTATTGAAGTTAAGACTGATTATGGTGTTATTGATTTGAAAGATTTGAAAAAGAAAGTTAAGGGTGCTAATGCATTTATCTTTACTTCATTTGCTGGATACTTTGCTGAGCAACCTTTGCGAAAGATTAAAACTATTTGTAAGAAAACTGGATGTTTGGTTATTGAAGATGCATCTGGTGCAATTGGTGATAAAAGGTTGTGTAATGGTAAGTATTCTGATATTATTGTTGGTAGCTTTTCTAGGTGGAAACCTGTTTGTTATGGTTATGGTGGTTGGATCTCTGTTGCAAATAAAAGTTTTTTTGATGGTGCTCGAGAAGTTATGTCAATGTCTAGAGTGCATGAAAGGTTCTATAGGGATATTATGAAGTTTATTCGTAAGAACAAATTGAAAATGTTATTGAAGTTGTCAGAGAGGGTTAAAGAAGATTTGAAGGATTTTGAAATTTTGCACAAAGATAAGAGAGGATTGAATGTTGTTGTAAAGTTTGATCCTAAAGTTATTTCATATTGTCAGGAGAAAGGTTTTCAGCATGTACTTTGTCCAAATTATATTCGAGTTAATGAAAGAGCTGTTTCAATTGAGTTGAAAAGGTTGGAGCTGGATCGGTTGAAGGAGTTGGTGAAATGAAAAAGAAAAATACTTTAGGAAAAATATTTAGATTTGTTTGGTTAGTTGTAAAAGGTTTAATGCAATGGTTGTTTGTTGATTTGTTCAGAACTATTAGGCTTGCTGTTAGATATGCAAGGAATCCTGGTGAAGAGAGTAAAGTGAATAGAGAGCTTGAAGCTAATAAAAAGTTAGAAGTGCATGATGAGAGAATTAACAGAGTTGAGAGGTTAGTTTATGGTGTTTATAATGATACAGAGTATTCTAAGTCTGCAAAAGGTCAGCATGATTTGAAAGTTTTGAAAGAAAGAGTTAAGTAAGTTTTATAAAGATAAATTCTCTTATTCTTTTTATGAAAGAACCAACTAGTATGGATGAATGTGTATATTTTACAAGACGAGTGCTTGGAACAGGTAAAGCTGCAGCTTGGGTTTATAGAAAAGAGTGCCCTAAGTGTAAGAAGTGTTTGATGGGTAAACCTAAAGATCCAAAAACAGGAAGGTATAAAATCAGAGCAACAGAGTATGTTTGTTACGAATGTGGTTATACTGAAGAGAAGAAAGAACATATGGAAAGTCTTGATATTAATATTACATATACTTGTCCTAAGTGTAGTTTTGAAGGTGAAAAGCAAATGCCTTTCATCAGAAAAAAAGTTATGAGGACAAATGAAGAGACAGGTAAAAGACAATCTGTTGAAGCTGTGAAAATTGAATGTGAAAATTGTGGTGAGGTTATCCTTATTACTAAAAAACTAAAATGAATGTTGATATTGGAAAAATAATAAAAGGATTTTTTAAATTTATTTGGGTATTAATTTACAGTTTCTTTAAAGCTATCACTGTTGACTTTTATCATAATTTTAAAGATAAGTGGTCAGGTGGTGGAAGTGGTGGTTATAAAAATGTTACAGCTCCTCCTGGTGAAGATCATTCTCAGCCTGTAGAAGATTATAAAGAAATTAAAGCTGATGATTCTCCTAGTGATGAGGGAGTACCTCTTGAGAGTACAAATGTTTTTGATATTTTTAAGTAAACTATATAAAGAAGTTCTCTTATTTTGTAATTAATGGTTAATTTTAACAAGATTGCAAAGAAGTGGCAACAGAGGTGGGAAGAGAGTAAAATTTTCAAAGTAAAAGAGGATGAAAATAAAAAAAAGTATTATGTTCTTGAGATGTATCCGTATCCTTCAGGTTCTGGGTTACATATGGGACATGCTTCTAATTATACTATTGGTGATGTTTTTGCAAGATTCAAAAGAATGAATGGATTTAATGTACTTTATCCAATGGGTTATGATTCATTTGGTTTGCCTGCTGAGAATGCTGCAATACAAGCTAAAAGCCATCCAAAGATATTTACTGAAAAAGCAATTGCAAATTTTATTTCACAACAAAAAGCATTAGGGTTAAGTTATGATTGGGATAGGATGGTGCAGTCTCATGATCCTGAGTATTACAAATGGGATCAGTGGATTTTCTTAAAAATGTTTGAAAAGAATTTAGCTTACAAAAAAAAGTCTGCAGTAAATTGGTGTCCTAAGTGTAAAACTGTTCTTGCAAATGAACAGGTTCATGATGGGAAATGTTGGAGGCACACTGATACTGAAGTTGAATTGAAAGATTTAGATCAGTGGTTTTTCAAAACAACTGAATATGCGGAAGAGTTGTTAGAAGGCCTTGGTGATTTAAAATGGGCTGATGATATTAAAACAATGCAAAGGAATTGGATTGGTAAAAGTAAAGGTACTGTGATGGATTTTAAAATTAAAGATTCTGACAAAACATTAAGTGTTTTTACAACAAGGCCTGATACTTTTTTTGGAATTACTTATCTTGTTTATGCTCCGGAACATCCTGATGTAATGGAGCTCGTTAAGGGAACTGAGTATGAAGAAAAAGTTAAAACTTTAGTTAAAAAAATATTACTTGAAGATAGGTATTCAAGAACTGCTGAAGATAAAGAAAAAGAAGGGATGTTTATTGGTAAACATGCTTTAAATCCAATTAATGGAGAAGAAATTCCTATATATATTGCTAACTTTGTGTTGCATGAATATGGTACTGGTGCTATTATTGCTGTTCCTGCTCATGATCAAAGAGATTTTGATTTTGCAAAGAAATATGATATTCCAATTAAAGTTGTTATTAATCCACCAAGTTATGATTTGAATGCTGAAAAAATGTCAAGAGCTTATATTGCTGATGGTGTGATGGTTAATTCTGGTGAGTTTGATGGTTTGAATAACAGAGATGCTATTGAAAAGATTACTAAATTTTTAGAAGAAAAAGGTTGTGGAAAATTTACAACACAGTATAAGTTAAGAGATTGGTTAATTTCTAGGCAAAGGTTCTGGGGTACACCAATTCCAATTATTTATTGTGACAAATGTGGTGAGGTTCCTGTTCCAGAAACAGATTTGCCTGTAATGTTACCTGAAGATGTTCATTTTGAGTCTGCTGAAAATCCTTTGAAAGATTATGAGCCTTTTACTAAAACTAAATGTCCTAAGTGTGGTGGTGAAGGTAGGAGAGAGACTGATACAATGGACACTTTTGTTAATTCTTCATGGTATTTCTTGAGGTACACTGATGCTAAGAATAAAGAAAAGATTTTTGATAGTGCTAAAGCAAATTATTGGATGCCTGTTGATTGTTATATTGGTGGTAAGGAACATGCTTGTATGCATTTAATTTATTTTAGGTTTTATACAAAGTTTTTGAGAGATTTGGGGATTTTGAAAATTGATGAACCTGCAACAAAATTATTTAATCAAGGAATGTTGCATGGAGATGATGGTTATGTTATGTCTAAGTCTAGAGGGAATGTTAAATTGCCTGAAATTGTTTCTGAGAAATATGGGATTGATACTGCTAGATTTTTCTTAATGTTTGTTGCTGGTCCTGGAAAAGATAGAGAGTGGAATGATGAGTCTGTTGAAGGTTCATTCAAGTTCATGTGTAAATTCTATGGTTTATTAGATAAAGAGTTTAAAGAAGATGTTAAGCAACAAAGCAAGTTGCACAAAACTATCAGAGATGTTACTAATTATATTAAAGGATTTAAATTTAATTTAGCTTGTATTAGTATTATGGAACTTGTTAAGTATTTAGCAATGAAGGATCATGTTGATAAAGAAGTGTTAAAGAAGGTTGTTTTGTTAATGTCTCCATTTTCTCCACATGTTGCTGAAGAAATGTGGGAAAAGTTGGGTGGAGAAGGATTTGTTTCATTAGCAAGTTGGCCAGAGTATGATGAATCTAAAATTGATGAAAAAGCTGAGTTTTTAGAGAAGATAGTTATGGATGTTGCTGAAGATGTTGAACAGGTTAGGAAGTTTGCAAAGTTAGATAAATTAAGTTCTGTAAAGTTGATTGTAGGTCCTTCATGGAAATATGATTTTGTTAAAAAGTTTAAAGAACAAGAAACAAGGAATGTTGGTGAGTTGATTAGAGCTTTAATGGATAAGGAGCATGGGCAAGATATTTCTAAGTTGGTTCCAATGTTTGTTAAAAACCCACAACGAATGCCTGAAGTTGTATTAACACAGGATGAAGAGTTTGGTGTTTTTGAAAGTGCTAAAGATTCTTTGTCTAAAGAGTTTGGATGTCCTGTTGTTGTTGAGAAAGCTGAAGATTCTAGTGAGAAAAAGGCTGGAAATGCTTTGCCAGGTAAAGTGGCTATTGTTGTTGCATAAAGAATATAAATAATATTTCCATTTTTATTATTTATGGGAATTATTACTGAATTTAATCCAGATCTTGCATTGAGAAATATTAGTCATTATCATAGTGGAGAAAGATTGTCTCAAGAGTGTATCCCTGAAACTCTTGTTGAAGGAGAAGTTTATCCATTTATTAAATCAGGACAAAGAAATTATTGGATGGAAGGAGAGATTGCGCTTTTGGAAACTGAAGGTGGTGGAAGATTATCTGATCCTTTAGCAAGTATTGTCATTCTTGAAGCAACACATTATGTAGAAGATGGAAAAGTTTGTACAAGAGGGATATATTGTGTTGAAAAAGTTGGTGCTAAGTTTAATTGGATGAAAGTTGAATAGGTTCAAACCAATTTGAAACTATAAAACAGTTTAAATATATGCTTTGTTTTACATATTCTATGGATAAAAAGTTTATTTTGGTTTCAATGGATGATGAGAAGTCTAAAGAGTTAGGTGCTGTGATTAGTAATGACACCTCTAGAAAGATCTTGGATTTGCTTGGAGAGAAAAGTGACATTAGTGCACAGCAAATTGCTAAGAAGTTGAAATTAAATCTGTCCACTGTAACTTATAATTTAAAACATTTGAGAGAGCAAGGTTTGATTAAACATTCTGACTTTGCTTGGAGTGATAAAGGGAGAAGGATTGAATTGTATTCTTTAGCTAACAAAATTGTTATAATTGCTCCAAAAGGGTTTGATTTCAAAGATACTTTGAAAAAAATTATTCCGATTGGTTTGATTGGTGGTGCTATTTCTTTAGCTTTGAAATTGTCTAGTTCTTTCAAAACTATGGGTGGTGAGATCATGGCTGAAGATGCAAGAGGTGATGTAATGGAGTTAGCTATGGAAGAGAGTGTTCAAGTGGTACAGAGTAGTCAAAGTTTTATTCCTGCTGATTGGTGGATATATACCCTAATCTTAACATTTATTATAGTCTTACTAATAGTCCTTATTGATTTTAGGAGGGCAAAGAAATAAGTTTCTTTTGGAGGTAAAAATGAAAAAAATATTTTGTTTAATAGCGTTAGCTCTATTGCTAGTACCTTTTAGTACTGCTTATTGGGGCGAAGGTTTTCAAGATCACCAGTATTATGTGGTTTTTGATGAAGAAGGAGAAGCTGCAGTTTTGGCAACAATTAGTTTTCAAAACTATGGTGGAGTTGAGGATTTGGAATTTGAGATTCCAGTCGAGGATATACGAATAATTGGGGTTGTTCAAGAGTATTATCTGTATGATAATGAAGATTATTGGAGATATGATACTCAGTATGCTGATGTTGATTATACTTTAGAAGAGTTGTCTGATTCTGTTCGTTTGAGTTTTGATATCCCTGAAGATTATGAAGATGTAACTATTATTATTTATTATAAGACAGAGAGTTATGTTGAAGAGAAGTATGATATTTTTTATTATGATTTTGAAACAATCTCTGGAAATTATGATATTAATAATGTGAATGTCTATGTTGATGTTGTTGATGATTTGTATATGGCTGATTCTTCTGGTGAAACTGAGTATAAAGAGAATTTTATGGTTATGGAGACTGCTGAAGATGCTGCACTTTCTCGAGGGTATTACTATTCTGACACTTCTGAAAGTACAAGTTCTTTAGATCCTTGGGAAAGTTTTCATGTGACTGGGAAATATTCTGGCACTTGGCTTGACATGAACTGGTGGAAAGTTGTTATTGGTGTTTTGGCTATTGGTTTGGTGTTAGTTGGTGGAGTTTTTGGTGTAAAAAGAATGTTTAAGAAGAAAAAAAGTTTGGCTTTGAAGACAGGAATTGCATCTGGTGCTTTACTCTCTTTGATTTGGGGTGTGACTGCATATGTTATGGAAAATCTATCACAATGGGTTGGATATCAGTATGGAGCGATGTTTTCAATTGTTTTGATGTTGTTAGTTGTATTGTTAACATTTGTTTTGTTTATTGGACCCTCGGTGTTGATAGGATTTAAGCAAGGTATGAAAGAAGGTTTAACTTGTCTAATTGCAGAGATAGCTACACTGTTTTTGTTGTTTTTTGTTGGATTGCTTGGGTTTGTTTTTTTGTTTGGATCTGGAGGTGGACTGTATTACTAGTCCTCCTGAACAAAAAAATATTTAAACTGGGTCGATATAGTAAACTTCATGAAAGTTTCTAAAGATCTTCCCTTGGCTGAAATCACTTTGCGTAAGTATGAAAAACCATATGAAATGCCTAAAAGAGATTTGGTTAGAAAGATCTGTTTGTCAACTGGATTGTTACAACCAGGCGATTCAAGAGATGTAATTGTTGATATTTTTTATGTTATTTTGCATAGTTCTGAAGAGTTAGATTCTGAAAGTGTACGACAGGGTGTTATTGAGTTTAGAAAAGAGAATAAATTGCCTCTTGTTGGTGTTGCTGGGTCTAATGTTCGTAGACAGTTGAAAAGATTGAGGGATATGTATTTTGTTGAAAAGGTTAGGAACAAGTATAGGATTGCTGAGAAAGAAAAGATTTCACATATTTTTGAACAGAAGATTGAAAAGTTTTATCTTCAAGCCATAATCTCCAGAGTAAAAGAGTATATTGATGCTTTAGAATGACAATTTATGAACCACAAGAGGATTCTTATTTATTACAAAAATGGGTTAAGAAGTATAGTTCTGGTAAAGTGTTAGATATGGGTACTGGTTCTGGTATTCAAGGTCTTGCTGCTTCTGAAAGTGCTGAGTCTATTCTTTGTGTTGATATAAATCCTGAGGCTGTTGAGTTTGTTAAGAAGAAAGGGTTGAAAGTTGTACAGAGTGATTTGTTTGAAAATGTTTCTGGAAAGTTTGACCTGATTATATTTAATCCACCTTATTTGCCAGAAGATCCTGATGAGCCTGCTGATTCTCGTTTAGCTACAACTGGAGGAAAGAAAGGTTCTGAGTTGTTAGAGAGGTTTTTGAAGGATGCTAAGGATTATTTGGTTGAGGATGGTAAGATTCTGGTTTTAATTTCTTCTTTGACAGGTGAGGCTGAAGATCTGTTCAAAGAGTATGAGTATAAGTTATTAGATTCTGAGAAATTGTTTTTTGAAGAGCTTTTTGTTTATATTTTATCAGAGAAAAGCATATAAATGTTTGATCTTACATTAATGGGATGACTAATTGTAATCGATGTGGCGAGGATTTTGATAATCATTATAATGGATACCACTGGTGTCCTAATTGTGGAAAGGTTTTTCAGTTTGATGTTAATGATAGTTCTAATAAGAAAAAGTATTAGAAACCTTTAGGACATATTTCTTCATAATTGTAAGGGTGTCTCGGTACTTCAGAAGGTACAAAAGTTCCTACTGTAAAAGATATATCCTCATCACCAACTCTTCTTTTTTCTACAGCTTGCTCTGTGACCACTCCTGCAGCCCTTATGCAAGGAAGCCAATGGTTTTGATCAAATCCAGGAAATCTAGTTCCTAAATAAACTATTTGGTCTTGTGGTAAAGGATGCTCACCCCATACAGCAAATCTTATTTGTTGTCCAGGCTCTATTTTCCCTTTATACATTTCATCTCTAAAGATTGTACCATTATGAGCAAGAAGATGTGATTCTGCAGAATTACCATACATTACAATTTCTCTTCCAGGGAATCTTGACATAACCTAGAAAATAAACCACTACTATATAAATCTAACCAAAATCTTTATAAACACCCAAAATTTCCTAAAATACACCCGTATAACTACGTGAAGTAGGAGGGAGATATATGAATAAAAAACAAATATTAGAATCATTAAAAAAAGTAAGAGAGACTTCTAAAAAAAGAAACTTTTCTCAAAGTATTGATATTGTTATTAATCTTAAAGACTTGGATCTAAAAAAACCAGATCATAAAATAAATAATTTTGCTACAGTTCCTCATGGAAGAGGCAAAAAGATCAAAGTATGTGCTTTGGTTGGTGGTGAACTGAATAATGATGCAAAAGAGCATTGTGATTATACAATCTTAAAAGAAAATTTTAGTTCTTATGAAAAAAGAAAGCTAAAGAAAGTTATGAGAGATCATGAATTCTTTATTGCACAAGCAAATATTATGCCTGATGTGGCTAAAGCTTTTGGTAGATTCCTAGGAACTGCAGGCAAAATGCCTAATCCTAAAGCTGGAATGATTGTTCCACCAAAGGGCTCAACTAAAATGATTGTTGAAAAGTTGCAAAAAACTGTTAGAATTGCAACAAAGAATGAATTAGCTGTAAAGTGTAGTGTTGGAATGGAAACAATGGATGATGATAAGCTTGTTGATAATGCTGAAGCTGTTTACAAAGAAGTTATACATCATTTACCTTTACATGATCAAAATGTTAGATCTGTTTTTATTAAGGCAACAATGGGTAAGCCTGTTGAAGTTGGAGGTAAAGAGAAATGACCTCTGAAAAGAAGCTTAATATTGTAGTAAGATTAAAAAAATTAATTGTTGAGTATCCTATTTTTGGTATTGTGGATCTAGAAAACTTACCATCACCCCAGTTACAAAAGATGAGAAAATCTTTGAAAGGGAAAGCTGAAGTTGTTATGGCTAAGGGTAGATTAATGGATATTGCATTAGATCAAGCTTCTAAAGAAAAGAAAGGTGTTGAAATCTTAAAAGAATCTATTGATGGAATGCCTGCAATGATTTTTACTAAAGATAATCCTTTCAAATTGTATAAAATTTTACAAGATAATAAAAGTTCAGCTCCTGCAAAAGCAGGACAGACTGCACCAAATGATATTTTTATTAAAGCAGGAAAAACACCTTTTGCACCAGGACCAATTATTGGTGAACTTGGACAGTTAGGAATTAAAACTGCTATTGAGGATGGTAAGGTTGCTGTAAAAGAAGATAAACTAGTTGTTAAAGATGGTGATGTAATTAATGGGAAAACAGCTGAAATTTTAACCAGATTAGGTATTGAACCTATGGAAGTTGGTTTAAACTTATTGGGCTTGTTTGAGGATGGAGTTATATTTACAAAGAAAGTACTTGCAATTGATGAGACAGAATACTTGGATAACATTAAGTTAAGTTATCAAGAGACATTAAACCTTGCAGTTAAGATTGGGTATCCATGTAAAGAGAGTATAAGGTTAATGGTAGTGAAAGCACATAGTGATGCAAGTGCTTTAGCAGATTCAAAAGACATAATCACAACTGAAAATGTTGGAAAAATATTAGCAAAGGCTGAAGCTCAAGCTTCAAGTCTTAAACTAAAGGGTAATCTTTAGGAGGAATAAAATGGAATATGTATATTGTGCTATGTTGTTACACAAAGCAGGCAAAGAAGTAAATGAAGCAAATGTTAAAAAAGTGTTAGATGCTGCTGGCGTTCAAGCTGATGATGGTAAAATCAAAGCTTTGATTGCTGCGTTAGATGGCGTTAACATAGATGAAGCTATTAAGGAGGCTGCTGTAGCTGCACCTGTTGCTGCTCCCGCTGCAAGTTCTGCAGGAGAGAAGAAAGAAGAGAAAAAAGAAGAACCAAAAGCAGAAAAGAAATCAACTGAGGAAGCTGCTGCTGGACTAGGTGCTCTATTTGGCTAAAGAATGAATGACAGAAGAGAACATAAAAGACAAAATCAATAAAGTTCATAATGAAATTAATAGCCTTAGGGCTAAATTGAGTGAACTTAATTCTAAAAAAGAGGAATGGTTCAGAAAAAAAGAGGATCTTAAAGATAAGATCGCTGAACTTATTTCTAAAGTAAAAGAAGTTAAGCAAAATAATGATATCTTTAGTGATAAGATTAAAGAATTGAAAGATAGCAGAGAGAAAGCAAACAAAGAAGTTAAAAAATTGATTGATAATATTAAAGAGTTAAATGATAAGAAGTCAACTCTTCTTGGTAAAAGTGATGTTAAGGATCCTGATTCTATTAAGAAAGAGATTGCAAAGTTAGAGGAAACTATTGAAACTCAAGCTTTGAAGTTTTCTAAAGAAAAAGAGATTATGAAGAGAATAAAGGATTTGAAGAAAAAATATTCTGGTGTTAAAGATGTTGATGGGTTATTGAAAGAGATTGATGGTTTGTCTAAGAAAATTGAAGGGGCTAAGAAAAAGGCTGAAGATTTCCATAAACAAATCAAAGATACTGTTAAAGAAAACAAGGAAGGGTATAAAGAGTTTAATTCTTTGTCTAAAGACATTAATAAAATTAAGAAAGAACAAGAAGATGCTTTTGAGAAGTTTATTAATTTTAAGCAAGAGTATGGTGACTTGAACAAAAAAATCAAAGACAAGTTCCAATTACAAGATATGGTTAAAGGCGAAGATAAAAAAAATAAAGCCAAGTTCGCTAAAAATAAAGCTAAGAAAGTTGAGAAAAAGTTAGAAGAGAAAAGTAAAGAGGTTGAAGAAAAACTGAAGAAGAAGAAAGTTTTGACAACTGAAGACTTGATTGCTTTCCAAGGTACAAAAGAATGAGAGATTTTTTAATTGCCATACTATTGAGTATGGCACCTTTTAGTGAGTTAAGAGGAGGAATACCTTATGGCTTAGCTACTGGTGTTGATCCTTTTGTTGTTGTGTTTTTTTGTGTTTTAGCTAATATTTTGATTGTTTTCCCAATATTTTATTTTTTAGATAATATTCATGAGTATTTTACTAGGTTTAGTTTGTATAGAAAGGTGTTTGACAAGTTCTTAGTTAAAGCTAGAAAGAAAATTGAGAAAAAAATAGGTAGTGATTGGGAGTTTGTGGCTTTATTTTTTATTGTTGCTGTTCCTTTTCCTGGAACTGGTGCTTATACTGGAAGTTTAGCTTCATGGGCTTTTAAGATGGATCGGAGGAATAGTTTGATTGCAATTGCTTTAGGTGTTGTTGCTGCTGGTGTTGTTACTAGTTTGGTTAGTTTAGGTATTCTTAGTTTGTTTTAGTAAGTATTTAATATCAGAATATATTGGTATTGATTTTATTTTGTATATTTTTATTAGAGCTAGCCAGATTAGTACTACAAATACTGTTGAAAGTATGTGCCAGAAGAGCAAGTGTAGAGTGTTGAAAAAGGTTTCACTGACATTGTAAGCAAGCATTAAGATTAAAATTCTTGCTATGTTTAGAGTTAAAATTGAAATTGATCCTATTAAGAACATTTTTAGCCTGATTAGAGGCTTTATTTTTTTTGTTGTTAATATTAGTACTGTTAGTAAAAGGTATGCTGTTGCTGCTGTGCATGCTGGTATGAATGTGAATGAATGAGAGTTGAATGTTATTGTTGATTCTGTTAGTATAGGGTTTGTGAATAATTTTAGTATGTAATATGTTAGGTATACTGTTAAAGGTGAGAAAATTGTGTAGAAGATGCTGTGGTAGAGTGCTATGATTAGTGCTAGGATGTATCTTAATATAGTATTTTTCATAGTAAAAAATAGTTCAAATGTATTTAAATAATTTTAGTGGAATTGGAAATAGCTCCTCATGAAAAGAAAGGTTTATAAATGGGGGAATTTTTCAACAAACTATCGGATACGAATGTATTCAATAGGATTACAACTCGTTCGCACGAAATGTGTAGAACAACAGGAAGATATCTTGTTATCTTACAAGGCGAGTGCAGGTTTGACGTCTTTAAAACCCGCTGTTTCGACAAGAAGCATGTTCAAAAAGTAAAGAAGGTAAAAAGGAATGCCAACAAAACATCACCCACACCGAGGAAGTATGCAGTTTTGGCCTAGAGCCAGAAGTAGTAAGCACTGTGCTAGAGTTAAGTCTTGGAATAGATCCAAAGACAATAAAGTCGAAGGTTTCTTGGGTTATAAAGTTGGAATGACACATGTTCTGTTCAAAGAGAAAAATTCTAAGTCTCCTCGAAAAGACATGGAAGTGTTTTGCCCTTGTACTGTTATTGAGTGTCCACCTATGAAAGTTTATTCAATAAGATTCTATAAAAATACTGGTGATGGACGAAAAGTTGTTTCTGAGATTTTTTCAAAAAAAGTTGATAAAGAGTTGAGTAGAAAAATTCAACCTTCTAAAAAAGATAATAAAGATCCTGAAGATTTTGATTATATGAGATTAGTTGTATATACACAGCCTAAATTATTAGGTATTGGTAAGAAAAAGCCAGATATGATTGAGGTTGCTGTTAGCGACGATGTGGAATATGCTAAATCATTTTTAGATAAAGAGATTAAAATTTCTGATGTACATAAAGAAGGTACATTTGTTGATATTCATGGTGTAACAACTGGTAAAGGATTTGCTGGTACTGTTAAGAGATATGGTGTTAAGATTATGTCTCATAAAGCAGAGAAAACTAAGAGAGGAATTGGTTCTATGGGTGCATGGACAACTAAAAAAGTTACATACACTGTTGCGCAACCAGGTAAGATGGGTTACCATTTGAGAACTGAGTATAATAAATTATGTATTAAGTTAGGTGATAAACCTGAAGAAATTAATCCAAAGGGTGGGTTTGTGAGGTATGGATTGGTAAAAAATGACTATATATTATTAGAAGGGTCTGTTATTGGACCTAGAAAAAGACCTATTACTATTACAAGTGCTATTAGAACTAAGATTAAAGCACAGCCTAAAGAAATAACTTATGTAAGTTTGGAGTCTAAACAAAGATGAAATTAAAAGGATTAGATGGAAAAGATGGAAGTGAAGTTAAGTTGCCTAGTCAGTTTAGTGAAGCTTTTAGGCCAGACATGATTAAAAGAGCTGTTCTATCTATACAGTCTCATAAAAGACAACCTTATGGTGCACAACCAGGCGCGGGTATGAGAGCTTCTGCTAAATTGAGTAAAAGAAGAAAAAGTTACAAAACTTGTTATGATAAAGGTATTGCTAGAACTCCTAGAAAGATTTTGTCTGCAAGAGGTTTAAATTTCTATTGGGTTGGTGCTGTTGCTCCTAACACTGTTAGTGGTCGAAGAGCTCATCCTCCTAAAGCTGAAAAGATTTGGGATCTTAAGATGAACAGGAAAGAGCGAAGATTAGCTATTAGAAGTGCTATTGCTGCAACTGTTGATGCTGAAAAGGTTAAGGAAAGAGGGCATAAAGCTGAAAGTGTTATTGTTGATACTAAATTTGAAGAATTAAAGAAAACAAAAGAAGTTGAAGATTTATTTTTAAAAATTGGTTTAAAGGCCGAATTAAAAAGAATTAGTGTAAAGAAAGTTAGGGCTGGAAAGGGTAAAATTAGGAATAGAAGATACAGAGTGAAAAAAGGTCCTTTAATTGTTGTTTCAAAGAAATGTGCTTTAGTGGATTCTGCAAGAAATTTTTTGGGTGTGGATGTTTGTATGGTTAAAGATTTGAATGCAGAGCTTTTAGCACCAGGTACACATGCCGGAAGATTAACTATCTGGAGCCAAGGTGCAGTTGAAATATTAGATAAAGAAAACTTATTTTATGAAAGGAGAGAAAAATGAAAGATCCTTTCCAAGTTATCAAATACCCTCTAACAACTGAAAAAAATGTTAGATTAATGCAAGAAGAGAATAAGCTTGTATTTATTACAGACAGGAAAGCTAAGAAACCTGAGATTAAAAAAGCTATTGAACATGTTTTCAAAGTTAAAGTGGAAAAAGTTAATACTTTAATTTTACCTTCAGGTAAAAAGAAAGCTTATATTAAATTATCAATGGATACTCCTGCAATTGATGTTGCAACAGAGTTAGGATTAATGTAAAATGGGAAAACGAATTATTACACAAAGGAGAGGAAGAGGTTCTCATACTTACAAGTCCCCTAGTCATAGATATAAGGGTGAAATTAAGCTTAGAGCTTATGATCAAATTGAAAAAGAGAGTTCAATGAAAGGTGTTGTTAAGGATATTGTAAATTGTCCTGGACATAGTGCACCTTTAGTTTTAGTACAATATGATAATAAAGAAACTGTTCTTATGGCGGCATCATTAGGAATTAGAGTTAATGATACTGTTGAGTCTGGTGTTAGTGCTGGTGTGAGTGATGGTAATGTATTACCTCTTAAGAATCTACCAGAAGGAACATTAGTTAATAATATTGAAGTTAGACCAGGAGATGGTGGGAAGTTGGTTAGGAGTTCTGGTTCATTTGGAAAAATTGTTGGTAAATTAGGGGATCAGATTGTTATTAGATTGCCTTCAAAAAAACAAAAAAAGTTTCATGCTAATTGTAGAGCTATTATTGGAGTTGTTGCTGGTGGTGGAAGGAAAGAAAAGCCTTTCCTAAAAGCAGGAACAAGAATGCATGCAAAGAGAGCAAAAAACAAACTTTATCCTCAAACATCTGGTGTTGCTATGAACGCAGTAGATCATCCATTTGGATCTGGAAGAGGTAGACATGCTGGTAAACCAAAAACTCCTCCTAGATATGCACATGCTGGAAGAAATGTTGGTTTGATTAAAGCTAAGAGAACAGGAAGGAAGAAATAAAGATGGCAAAAAAAGAATTTACATATCGTGGAAAAAATTTAGAAGAATTACAAAAAATGGATTTTACAGAGTTTGCAAAGTTATCTCCCTCAAGACAGAGAAGAAGTATAACTAGAGGGTTTAATGACATGCAAAAAAGATTACTTTTAAAAATTGGAAAAGCAAAAAAAGGTGAGTATAAAAAACCTATCAGAACTCATTGTCGAAACATGATTGTTTTACCTCTTATGGTAGACATGAATATTCATATTCATAATGGAAAAAGTTTTGTAAATATTTTAATTCAGCCTGAAATGATTGGACATTATTTAGGTGAATTTGCATTAACAAGACAAAGATTAGCACACTCAGCTCCAGGTATTGGTGCAACTAAATCAAGTGCTGCAGCGAGTGTAAAATAAAGATGGAAGCAAAAGCAATAGGAAGGAACATGGGAATTTCAAAGAAGGATTCAGTAGAGATAGCTAGCTTTCTTCGAGGAAGAATGGTTAGTAAAGCTAAAGATATCCTAGAACAAGTTATTATTAAAAAAGTAGCTGTGCCTTACAACAGATTTAATAGAGATAGAGGGCACAAAAGAGGAAGAATGGCTGCTGGTAGGTATCCTGTTAAAGCTTCAACTTTTATATTAAAATTAATTAAGTCTGCTGAAATGAATGCTTTAAATAAAGGCATGAATACAGATGACTTATACATTAGTAAAATGATTGCAAATAAGGGCATTGGTCAAATGCGCCATGGAAGGTTTAGAGGAAGAAGTATGAAAAGGACACACATGGAGGTTGCTCTTAGTGAAATTAAGAAAAAAGAGAAGAAGAAAAAATGATAGAAAGAAAATTTGTTGCTGAAAAAATAAGAGAATTTTTAGTAGGTGACTATATGAAAAAGGAAATGGGTGCTGGTAAATATAGTTCCTTTGAAATTAAAAAAACTCCACTTGGTGAAAAAGTTGTAATTCATACTTCAAGACCTGGACTTATCGTTGGTAAAAAAGGTGAAAACATCAAAAAACTTACAAAAGTTTTAAAATCAAAATTTAAAATGGAAAATCCTCAAATAGAAGTAGCAGAGATTGTTAATCCTTATTTAGATGCTCAAAATATGGCTGAGCAAATTGTTAATGTATTAGAAAGGTTTGGACCTAAAAGGTTTAAATCAACAGGTTATAGAACTTTACAGAATATTATGGATGCTGGTGCTATGGGTGCTGAAATAATCATTGCTGGAAGAGGTTTACCTGGAGCAAGAGCAAAGAGTTGGAGATTTTATGCTGGTTACCTAAAGAAGTCAGGAGATATTTCAGTTTCTTTTGTTCAATATGGTGGCTGTAAAGCAAACTTAAAATCTGGAACTGTTGGTGTTAAAGTTAAGATTTTACCTGCAAATGTAAGATTACCTGATAAAATTGATATCCTTGAAGTTAAAGAAAAAACTATTCAAGTTGAAGAGAAAGATATAGAAGAAAAGAAAGAGAAACCAGTTAAGAAAAAAACTACAAAAAAGAAAACTGTTAAGAAAAAAGTTGCTAAGAAGGAAGTAAAGAAAGATGAAACTAAAGAAAAGTGATCTAGCTAAGATGGAAAAAAAGGATTTGGAAAAACGACTTACTGAATTAAGAAAGGAGTTGATTAAGGTGAATGCTCAGATCGCAACTGGAACAGTTCCTGAAAATCCAGGTGATGTAAAAAACATTAAAAAAAATATCGCAAGAATACTTACAAAGTTTAATAATAAAAAAATGGGAGATAAAAATATATGAGTGAGGTTTGCTCCAAATGCGGGTTACCACAAGAGTTGTGTGTTTGCGAAACCATTGCAAAAGAAGAACAGAAGATTGAGATTAAAATTGTGAAAAGAAGATTCGGAAAAATGGCGACAGTTGTTTCCGGAATGAATTCCAAGGAAATCAATCTTAAGGATCTTGCAAAAAAACTTAAATCAAAACTTGCCTGTGGAGGAACATCAAAGGAAGGAAAGATTGAGTTGCAAGGAAATCATATGCAAAAGGTGAAGGCATTCCTGATCGAACAGGGATTTGCTGCAGAAACAATAACAACAAAGGAATTAAAATGGTCACCCCGAAAAACCTGATAAGACATGAGCTTATTGGTTTGGAGGTTGAAGTGGTTAAGGGAAATAACCTTAACCAGGTAGGAATCAAAGGTAAAATCGTTGAGGAAACTCGAAACACCCTAATAATGTCAACAGACAAGGGCGAAAAAAAGTTACTCAAAAAAGATGTTACATTAAAAATCAAGCTTAACAACAAATTGGTTGAAATGGATGGGGAAAGGTTGGTTGGGAAACCAGAGGAGAGAATAAAAAAATGGAAGTAAAGGATTGCAAGGACAGGCATTGTCCACAACATGGGCAGATCAGCATAAGAGGACGAACCTTTAAAGGTAAAGTTATCAAAGCTGACGCACATAAAACTGTAACTGTTGAATGGATTAGACCTTATTATATTTCAAAGTATGAAAGATATGAAAAAAGAAGAACAAGAATCAAAGCACACAACCCAAAATGTGTTGGTGCAAAAGTAGGAGATATGGTCGAAATAAAAGAGACAAGACCAATTAGTAAAACAAAAAACTTTGTGGTGGTTAATATAGAAAAATGAAAGCATTAAGTGGATACCGGACTAAATCCTTACCAGTAGGGGCTGAAATAGATACTTGCGATAACTCAGGTGCTAAAGTAATTAAGCTAATTAGTGTTAAGGGTCACAAAACAGTTAGAAGGAGAATTGCTGCTGGAGGAGTTGGGGACATTATAACTGCTAGTGTAATTAAAGGTAAACCAGATATGAGACACAAAGTTGTTAGGGCTGTTATTGTAAGGCAAAAAAAAGCATACAAAAGACCTGACGGTTCAAGAATCAAATTTGAAGATAATGCTGCAGCTATAATTAAAGATGACAAAGGAAATCCTAAAGGAACAATTTTTAAAGGAGCTGTTGCAAAAGAAGCTACTGAAAGGTGGCCAGGAATTTCAAAGGTTGCGAGGATAATAATATGAAGATATGGTCAAGGTTATGGAATAGAAGCTCTGATACAAGAAAACAGAGGAAGTTTAGGTATAATGCACCATTACATATTAAACAAAAATTTATGCATGTTCATTTATCACCAGAATTAAAAGAGAAATATGGAACAAAAAATATTGGTATAAGAGTAGGTGATAAGGTTAAGGTTTTAAGAGGTCAGTTCAGAAAAAGAACTGGAAGGGTTAACAAGGTTTCATTAGTTTATGAAAAGGTTTATATTGAAGGTGTTGAATTAGTGAAAAAAGAAGGAGCAAAGGTATTTTATCCGGTTACAGCTTCAAACTTGATGATCACTGATTTAAATCTTGAAGATAAAAGAAGAAGAGCAAAAATTGAAAAAAATGTTAAGAAGGAGAAAAAGTAAGAATGGTTAAAAATCACTTATCAAGGTTAAATGCGCCAAAAAGTTGGCCAATAAGAAGGAAAGGTATAAAGTTTATTGCAAAACCTTCACCAGGTCCACATAGTATGAGAGAGTGCATCCCACTAAACCTAGTTGTAAAAGAATTACTTAAATTAGGTAGAACTAACAAAGAAGTTAAAAATATTTTGAATGCAAAAAATGTTTTAATTAATGGAATTGTTAGAAAAGATCATAAATTCCCAATAGGAATTATGGATAATATTTCAGTTAAAGAATTAGGTAAAGATTACAGAGTTCTTTATAGTACTAAAGGTAAATTTGTTGTAAAAGAATTGAAAAAGGCACAAGCTGAATTCAAGTTATCTAGAATAGAAACTAAAACAATTGTAGGTAAGAGTAAAGTACAATTGAATATGTTTGATGGAACTAACATTCTTTTAGATAAAAATAATTACAAAACAGGAGACACTCTTGTTATTGATTTGAAAGCTAAGAAAATTAAAGAAGCTATTAAGTTAGAAAAGGGTGTTAAAGTTTATATCACAAGTGGTGCAAAGGTTGGAAGGATTGGTGTTGTGAAAGAAATTAAAAAATTGCAAGGTAGAAGAGGATATAATGTTGTTGTTGAAGAAGATGGAAAAGACTTTGAGACTGACAAAAAATATGCTTTTGCGATTGGCAAGGTTAATGTAAAAGATGAATGATATGAAAGAAATTAGGATAGAGAAAATTACTTTGAATATTGGTACAGGTAAGCCTGGCCCTGAATTAGATAAAGGTAAGCTATTACTAGAGAAGATTAGTGGTAGTAAACCTGTTGAAACTTTAACAACTAAGAGGATTCCTGGTTGGAAGATTAGACCTGGATTACCTATTGGAACAAAAGTTACACTAAGAGGGAAAAAGGCTATTGAAGTTTTAAAAAGGTTATTAGCTGCAAATGATAACTTATTGAGTATTAGATCATTTGATAAAAAAGGAAATTTTTCCTTTGGTATCCCAGAATATTTAGAAATTCCTGATATGGAATACATTCCTGAAGTAGGGATTATTGGTTTAGAAGTTGCAGTTACATTAGAAAGACCAGGATTTAGAGTTAAAAAAAGAAAGTACATGAAAAGAACTATTGCAAAAAAACATGATATTACTAAACAAGAAGGGATTGATTTTGCTAAAAAAGTTTATTCAATTAAATTAAAGGAAGAGGAGGAGGAAGAATGACCGCAGGCAATTACAAAAAAGTTTTTACTCAATTAAAACATAAACCTATTAAATTAAAAAAATTCCTTAAACATAATGCTCCTAAAGACAGAAAATATGGTATTAATGCAAAACCATGTAAAATCTGTGGAAGACTTGGAGGACATATTCAAAGATATAACCTAAATATTTGTAGACAGTGTTTTAGAGAAAATGCAAAAAAATTAGGATTTAAAAAATACTACTAAAATGGCAATGAACGATACTATGGCAGCAGCATTATCCAACATTTGGAATGCTGAGAAAGTTGCAAAAGCAAGTTGTGTAGCTAAGCCTATCTCAAAAGTTACTGAGAAGGTTTTAAGCATAATGAAAGATCATCACTTTATTGGTGATTATAAAGCAATTGAAGATGGAAGAGGTGGAATGATTGAAATCCAATTAATTGGAGGAATTAACAAATGTGGTGTAGTTAAACCGAGGTTTTCAGTTAAGAAAGAAGATTATGTTAAGTTTGAAAAAAGGTTTTTACCTGCAAAAGACTTTGGTTTTTTAATTATTTCAACTTCACAAGGTATAATGACTCATATTGAAGCAAAGGAAAAAGATATTGGGGGAAAACTACTAGCTTATGTTTACTAAAAATGATTGATGCAAAAAAACTAACAAAGGAAATTGAAATCCCTGAGAATGTTGAAGTTATGGTAGATGAAATCATCACAGTTAAAGGAGAAAAGGGAGAGAATAGTAAAAGATTATTTTACCCTACTGTAAAAATTAGTAAAAAAGATAATAAAATAGTTATTGAACCTAAAAAATTCACAAAAAGAGAGAAAAAAATAATTAATACATATGTTGCTCACCTTAAGAATCTAATAAAAGGTGTGCAGGAAGCATATACTTACAAAGTTAAAATTTGTTCAAGTCATTTTCCAATGTCAGTTAGTGTTAATGGAGATGAACTTATTGTAAAAAACTTTTATGGTGAAAAAGTTCCACGAAGAGCAAAAATTGTTGAAGGTGTGAATGTTAAAGTTAATGGTGAAGAGATTGTTATAAATGGAACAAACAAAGAAAGTGTTGGACAAACTGCAGCAAACTTTGAAAAAAGTACCAGAATCACAAATAGAGATAGAAGAATATTCCAGGATGGTTTATGGATTGTGGAGAAAGGCAAATGAATAAATTACTAGAGTTAAGAAATGCTAAGAAAGCAAAGAAACCAACTTTTAAGAAACAAGATTCTCATAAGTGGGATAGACTTAGTGATAGTTGGAGACAACCAAAAGGTGGAGACTCTAAGCTAAGAAAGAAAAGAAGAGGGAAAAGTAGACATCCTTCAATGGGATTTTCATCTCCAAGAAAGGTTCGTGGATTAAATAAATTAGGATTTGAAGAAGTTTTAGTAAAGAATGTTGACTTGCTTGACTCTATTGATGTGAAAACACAAGTTGTGTTGGTTGGAAGGGTTGGTAAAAAGAAAAAAATTGAAATAGTAAAAAAGTGTGAAGAAATGAAATTAAATATTGCTAATGTTAAAGATATTAAATCTTTTATTGCTGAAGTAGATAAGAAAATGGCTGACAAGAAAAAGAAAATAAAAGATATTGAAGAAAAGAAAGCCAAAAGAGTTAAAAAAGATGATAAAAAAGCAAAGAAAGAAGAAGTAAAGGAAGAGAAAAAAGAAGAACAGCCAAAAGAAGAGACCAAAAAAGGCGAAAAGAGTGACAAAATAAAAGTGTTGGAGAAAGGACAATGAATTTATCAAATCAAAGAAGGGTAAGTGCAAGCATCTTAGAAGTTGGGAAAAAAAAGGTTTGGTTTGATAATGAAAGATTGGATGAAATAAAAGAAGCAATTACAAGAGCTGATCTTGTAAAATTAATGAATGAAAATGCTATTCAAAAAAGACCTGATAAAGGTACATCAAGAGTAAGAGCAAGGAAAAAAATTATCCAAAGGAGAAAAGGAAGACAACAAGGACCTGGCCATAAAAAAGGTAAACAAACTGCAAGATTATCAAAAAAGGCTAAATGGATGATTTTAGTGAGGGTACTAAGAAGGTTTATCAAAGAATTAAAAGACAAAGAGTTAGTTGAGTCCAAAATCTACAGAGAGTTATATTTAAAAACAAAGGGTGGATTTTTTAGGAGTAAAAGACACATAAAACTTTATATGAATGAACATGGGATGTTTAAGAAAAAATGAGAAGAACAAAATTTGTACAATATAAGAGAAAAAAAGAAGGAAGAACTGACTATAAGAAAAGGTTAACTTTGCTTAAATCAGGTAGACTAAGATTAGTAATTAGGAAATCCTTGAAAAATGTTAGTGTACAGATTGTTAAGTATGAAGATAATGGTGACAAAATTATGACTAGTGCAAGTAGCAAAGAATTAAAAAAGGCTGGATGGAAAGGCTCAGGAAGAAACTTACCTGCAGCATACTTGGTTGGTCTTATGTGTGGTGTTAAAGCCAAGAAACAAAAATTAAATGGTTTAATCCTGGATGCAGGACTTCAAAAATTATTCAAAGGAAATTTAATCTATTGTGCAATGAAAGGTGTGGTTGATGCTGGTGTTGAAGTTGCATGTAGTGAAGAAGTATTTCCAAGTGAAGAAAGAATTCAAGGGAAACATATTTCAGATAGTGTTGCAAAAGAGTTTGAAGCAATGAAATCAAAGATATTGAAGGTATAAAATGAAAAAAGAAAATCATGAAAGTGGAATAAGGAAGGACAAAGGTTTTGATACACAGAGCTGGAAGCCTAAAACAGAAATTGGTATGAAAATTAAGAAAGGTGAAATTGTTGATATTAATGAAGTTTTAGATCAAGGACATAGAATTCTTGAAGCTAAGATCGTTGATGCTTTAATTCCAAACTTAGAAAATGATTTGATTGAAATAGGCCAGTCTAAAGGAAAGTTTGGTGGTGGTAAGAGAAGTATTTGGAAACAAACACAGAAGAAATCCAAAGAAGGTAACAAACCATCATTTTCTACTGTTGCTGTTGTTGGGAATCAGGATGGATTTGTTGGAATTGGAAAAGGTAAAGCAAAAGAAACTGTTCCAGCGAGGGAAAAAGCAACAAGACAAGCTAAATTAAATTTAATTAAAATTAAAAGAGGATGTGGATCCTGGGAATGTGGATGCGGTCAACCACACACAATACCATTCAAAGTTTGGGGTAAATGTGGTTCTGTTGAAATTACACTAATGCCTGCACCTAAAGGTACAAAATTATGTGTTGAAACAGAGTGCCAAAAATTATTAAAGTTCGCAGGAATAAAAGACGTATATTCAAAAACAAAAGGACATACCAAAACTAAGATCAATTTGATTTTTGCTTGTATGGAAGCATTAAAACAATTGTCTGAAATTAAGGTTAAACCAGATTATGCTAAAAAAGCAGGAATCGTAGAAGGTAGAAATGAATAAAAGAATTGCAATTATTAGGATTAGAGGAAAACAAAAGATGAAGTCAGAAGTATCTGATACTCTTAAGATGCTTAGATTGTATAAGCAAAATGGATGTGTTGTTGTTCCTAGTAAAGCTACTTACCTTGGTATGATTAACAAAGCTAAAGATTATATTACTTGGGGAGAAATTGATGAAGAAACTTTCAAAGAATTGATTACCAAGAGAGGAAGAATTGCTGGAAATAAACTTTTGACAGAAGAATATATGAAAGAAAATGCTAAAATGGGCATGGATGAATTTGTAAAAGAATTTTTCGCTTTCAAAAAAGAATTAAAAGATGTTCCTGGATTCAAGTGTTTCTTTAAGTTAACTCCACCTTCAAAAGGTTTTGGAAGGAAAGGGATTAAGAAACCATTTAGTATGGGTGGTGCTTTGGGATATAGGATGAATAAAATTAATGATTTAATCAAAAGGATGATTTAATATGAAGTTTAAACAAAGAAAAAATAAAAGGCAGAGAGGATATAACTCTCATGGTTGGGGTAGTAAGAAAAAGCATAGAGGGGCTGGGCATAGAGGTGGAAGAGGTATGGCTGGTACTGGTAAAAGGGCTGATACTAAAAAACCTTCAATTATAAACGAGTTTGGTAATTCTTATTATGGAAAAACTGGTTTTAACAGAGTGAACGCTGTTGTTGATGTTATTATAAACCTTCGTGAATTAAATGCGATGGTTGAAAAAGGTTGGATTAAGGATGAGATCAATTTAAAAAGTATAGGGTATGATAAGTTATTAGGGAATGGAAAGTTAGATTATAAACTTAAGATTACAGTTGCCAAGGCTTCAAAAAAAGTGGTTGAAAAATTAAAAAAGTCTGGCAGTGAAGTAATTTTACAATAAAATGTCAATGCTGGAAAATATTTTAATGAATTTGCCAGAGGTTAAGGGACCTCTGCAAAAAAGATTAGGTTTTAAAGAGAAACTAAAATGGACTTCAATTGTTTTGATGGGATTTTTTCTTTTAGGTGTTGTACCTCTTTATGGTTTGTCTGAAAATGCTTTATCCCAATTTGAATTTTTATCTATTATTTTAGGTGCTAAGTTTGGTTCAATTATTTCTTTAGGTATTGGACCGCTGGTAACATCTTCTATTGTATTGCAGTTATTGAATGGTTCAGGCATTATTAATTTTGATTTAACTACAGCTGATGGTAAAAGAAAGTTTCAAGCAATTCAAAAAGTTTTATCTATCTTTTTTATTGTGTTTGAAGCGTTGATATATGTTTTCATGGGAGGATTATCGCCTTCTTCTGCTCTTGCACCAAATGCTTATCTTACTATGCAGTTAGTCTTAGTTGGACAACTGATTGTTGGTGGTGTGGTTATTATGTTTATGGATGAGATTATCCAGAAATGGGGCTTTGGATCAGGTATTAGCTTATTCATCGCTGCGGGAGTATCATCTGAAATTATTATTAGAGCTTTTAGTCCTCTGACGACTGCCGGGACACTTGCGTTTGGTAGCTCTCAGGATGCTATTGGAAAGGTTTGGGTTTTGATACAGAGTTTATCGGGAGGTAACCCTGCTGGTGCTATATTAGCGTTGTCAGCCATCCTTGCTACTATTTTAGTTTTTTGTTTTGCTGTTTATGGTCAAGCAATGAAGGTAGAAATACCTTTGAGTTTTGGTCGAATTAGGGGTCATGGTATTAGATGGCCATTGAACTTTATTTATACTTCAAACATTCCAGTTATTTTAATTGCTGCACTTTTAGCTAACATTCAATTGTGGGCTAGATTGTTAGAAAAATGGGGTTATCCTTTATTTGGTACTTTTTCAGGAAACACTCCTGCTTCTGGTTTAGTTATGTGGATTGCTTCACCTAACTTAGTTGAAAAGATTATTACTGGAGGGATTGTTGGTTCTGATTTCTTACATTCATTGGTTTATGTTGCAATTATGGTTTGTGGTGCTATTATGTTCAGTATATTTTGGGTTCAGACTGCTGGTATGGATGCAAAGAGTCAAGCAAAACAAATGCTTTCTTCTGGTTTACAGATACCTGGTTTTAGAAGAGATCAGAGAGTTTTAGAGAGCATTTTAAATAGGTATATATTTCCTTTGACTGTGATGGGTGGTGCTTTGGTTGGGTTCCTAGCTGCTGGTGCTGATCTTATGGGAGCATTAAGTAATGGAACAGGTATTTTATTAGCTGTTATGATAATCTATAAGTTATATGAAGAGATTGCAAATCAACATATGATGGATATGTATCCAGGATTAAGGAAGATGATGGGGAAATGAGCGTATTAGATCCAATATTAGGACCTGTAATGAGTTTACCTAATCCATGGAACCTTCTTCTTATTAGTTTTCTTATAACTGGTTGTATTACTCTTGCTTACAAATTCCTGACTGATCAAAAACTTATGAAAGAGTTGAAAGGTGAAATGAAAGATCTTCAGAAAGAAATGAAAAGTCTTAAAGATGATCCTAAGAAAATGATGGAAGTTCAAAAAAGGGCTATGGAAAAAAATATGAAGTATATGATGCAAAGTATGAAACCTACATTGTTTACTTTGATTCCAATTATCTTTATATTTTCTTGGTTGAGAGGGTATTATACTGATTTAGGTAACCCTGATATCTTATTTGGTCTGGGTTGGTTATGGATATATATTATATTTTCAATTGTTATAAGTTTGAGTCTGAGGAAGATTTTGAAGATCCATTAGAAATGTTTATAAAGGGAGGTTTTTTATTTACTAATATGTTACCAAACAAAACTAAGAGTCGAACATACCGAAGAGTTAAGGTTAAAATATCTAAAGGTGTAACTACTCATTATAAGAAGAGAAAGCCTGCTAAGGCAAAGTGTGCTGGTTGTGGTAAGCAGTTAGCAGGGGTGCCAAGGGAAAGGCCTATTAAAATGCAAAACATGCCTAAAACTGCAAAGAGACCTGAAAGGCCATATGGTGGATTTTTGTGTACTGTTTGTTCAAGAAAGAAAATTGTTGCTGAGGTAAGAAAATGATTGAAGTTGGAAGAGTTGTTGTAAAAATTGCAGGCAGAGATGCTAGAAAAAAAGGAGTTGTTGTAGAAGTTATTGATGATACTTTTGTTATGGTGGCTGGTGAAGTTAGAGAAAGAAAATGTAATATTAAACACCTTGAACCTTTGGATGAAAAGGTTGATATTAAAAAAGGTGCTAATTCTAAAGAAGTTTGTAAAGCTTTGGGTGTAGAGTTTAAAGAGAGTAAGAAGAAAGAAGCTAAAGCTCGACCAAGAAAGCAGAGAAAAAGAAAAAATGGATCAGGAAAAACAGATGCAAATGCAGGAGCTAAACCAAAGGTTAAAGTTTCTGCAGGAACAGATTCAAGTTCTAGAACACCAACTAAGTGAATTAAAACAAGTTAGTGATGGTTTGAGTTCTTTGAGTAGTGAGGAAACTTTGTTCCCATTAGGTGCTGGAGTTTTTGTTAAGGGTAAGTTAGCTAGTGTTGATAAAGTTATAATGAATGTTGGTAAAGGTGTGGCTGTTGAGAAAGATGTTTCTGGTGCTCAAGAATTGGTTAATGAGCAAATTAAAAGTTTAGAAGGTGTGTTTACACAGATGAATGCTGAAATGCAAGATATTGTTTCTCAAGTGCAAGTTGCTCAGATGGACATGATGGGTCAACAAGAGTAAAGGTTATATATTTCTTTAAATTTGATTAGTGTATGGGAGATAATAGGTATCTAAAATTTTATTCTAAGAAAGAAGTTCAAGAGGCTATCTTAAGTGTTGCTTCTGATAGAGAGCTTGCTGCTAGGTACAATGAAGCCTTTGGGCGTAGACCTGATACTGTACACTTTCCTGGCGATGTTTTAGATATGGCTAAGAAGGGCGCTACAAGCTTTCACATTTCTGAAGAAAGGTGGGTAGAGCCAATGGATCTTAAGCCTGGAATGACTAAAAGAGAGCTGGATGAGAATAGGAAAGGTTGGGATTTGATTTTAGATATTGATACACCTTATTGGGATTATGCTAGGTGGTGCACTTACTTTCTTCTTGAGGCAATTAAGTTTCACAATGTTGAAAGTATTTCTGTGAAATTTTCGGGGTCAAAGGGTTTCCATATTGGTATTCCATTTGAAGCTTTTCCTGATGAAGTTAATGGAATGAAAACTAAAAGTTTGTTTCCTGATGCACCAAAAGTTATTACAATGTATTTAGAGAATATGATTTGTGAATTGTTGTCTAAGAAGATATTATCTAAGGAAGGATTAGGTAATATTGCTAAAATTACAGGTAAGAAAAGATCTGATTTAATTAAGAATGAAAAGTTTAATCCTTTTGCTCTTGTTGATATTGATACTATTTTAATTTCTTCTAGACATATGTTTAGATCACCTTATTCAATGCATGAAAAAACTAAGTTGGTTTCTTTGCCAATTGCTGTTAATGATCTTTTAAAATTTAAGAAAAAGGATGCAAAGATTGAAAATGTAAAAGTTGTTAGAAAGTTTTTAGATAGGAATGTTGAGAAGCATGATGCAAAGCAGTTGATAATACAAGCTTATGATTGGCACACTCGGAAGTTTAAGAAGGATGAGAAGGATGAAATTGAGAAAATTTATGAATTGCCAAAAACAGCTATTGGTGAAGAACATTTTCCTGCTTGTATGGCAAATATACTTAAGGGTGGAATGGAAGATGGTAAGAAAAGAGCTTTATTTATTTTAGTTAATTTTTTGAAAAGTGTTGGTTGGGATATTAAAGCTATTGAAGCTAAAGTTAAGGAATGGAACAAAAAGAATAAATCTCCTTTAAGAGAGGTTTATATTAATGCTCAAATCTCTTGGAATAAAAAACAGAAGAATTCTATACTACCTCCAAACTGTTCAAATGAGGGTTATTACAAAGATCTTAGGATTTGTTGTGATGCTGGTGTTTGTAATAAAGTTAAGAATCCTGTTAGCTATGCTAAAAAACAAAATTGGATTAAAAATAATAAAAAGAAAAAGGTTGTTGTAAAGAAGAAGAAGGTTGTTAAGAAGAAAAAAGTTGTTGTTAAGAAAAAATCAAAAGCATAATCTTTCTGGATCATAGCCTAGGTGTTCTTGTGCAAGTCTTTGTAATTCTTCTGGTTTAATCATACCAATTTTACTTCTAAACCTGCCTGATTCTGGTCTTATTTGTTCTCTTTGTTCTTGAGGGATTAATTCCCAATTGATGTGTGTGTTCCAACCATGCTCTTCATAGAATCTACTAATCTCTTCTAATGCAGCTTCATGTTGTGGTCTTAAACCATATGTTAATAAGGAAACTACTTCTAAATCAGGTAAAGGTAATTGTGGATCAAGAGAAGGATCTACTGGATTAAATAAATAACTTCTTGTTAGACCTTGGAACTCTATTCTTCCAACACCCCTAATTAATTGACCTATAAACATTGTTAAACCTAAATCTAATCCTTCTTTTTCACCTACTATTCTTTCATGGTCAGGTGTATCTTTATGTTTTAAGTAATGACTATCAAAATCGAAAAGGCCATCAAAATCTTCAACTGCCATCTTTGTATAATCATCTGCAATGAACTCTCTACTACCTTGATAAAAACTAGGTTTAGGTACAGCAAGAATATGTGATCTAATATTCATTTCTATTTTTTCAATTGACATAGAAAAAAAGTTTAAAGTGAGTGTATTTAAAGGTTTTGTAAGATAGCTTGACCAAATTCTGTTGCAGCAGTAGGTCCAGAAGCAGTAACAATCTTACCATCTGTTGTAACTGGCTCTCCAGTGTATTCTGCACCAAAAGATTTTAAATCTTCTTCCTGAGAAGCAAAACAAGTTGCTTTTCGACCTTTTAGTAAACCAGCATGTGCTAATGTAGAAGGAGCTATACAGATTGCTGAAACTACTTTACCTTGTTCAAAGAATTCCTTAGCCAAAGAGTGCGCTTTAAGGTCGTCAAAGTAAATACTAGCACCTGAACCACCAACAAAAACAATACCATCATAATCTTCAACCTTGATATCTTTGTAATCCATATCAACCCCAACCATTGCACCTAGCATTCCTGTTGCTGAATCTGAATCTTTAGAAGCTATTGTAACTTCAACACCAGCATTTTCAAGAACATCTTTTGGTTCTAACAATTCTTCATCTCTAAAATTTTCAGGTGCTATTATCATTACAACTTTCATTTTTTCTTTTTTGTAATTTTATGTTTTAATAATAAAGAATTAGGTAGCATTACTGTGTCGCCTTCTTTTGTTTTTATCTTTGTTTCTTGCATGTCAACTTCAATAACTTTACCTTCAACAGAGTCTACTTGAATGTAGTCTCCTTTTTTTACAATCTGTCTGAAGTGTACAACGAAACTTGCTACAAAGTTTGGAATTATGTCTTTGAAAGCAAGGATTATGAAGCTGATTAAAATTACTAAAATCAATCCTAAGATTATGTATAACATTGTGGTTGCAATGTTTAATTGAGTTAGTGCCCAGATTACTGCAATTATGTAGATTATGTATTTGAATAAAGAGCTTACAAAATCCTCAACTGGAAATTTTACTTTTTGCTCTTTTAGTACTCTTTCAACTTCTAGCTCCTTTAGTAGCCTTTTTACTAGCTTTGCTACTATGTTTCCAAGGATCATACCAAAGATTACTATCAGAAGAGCTGCCACTATTGTGTTTACAATATCAGGTAGCCAATTGAACTCTATCATGGTTCTGAAGAATATATTTCGGTTTAAAAAGCTTTTTATAGGGGTTTTAGCTACTATTTTGTATGCCAGTCAATGCAAGTCTAGAATATCAGTTAGCTGAACAGAAATATAGGGAAGCAGAGACTCCTGCAGACAAATTAAAGGCTTTGCAGGTGATGTATGCTAAAGCGCCAAAGCACAAGAGTGCAGAACAGCTTGTCAAATGGATTAAAGAGACCACTAAAAAATATAAAGATATTCTTGCCAAGGAAAAGCAGAATAAGAAAGGTAAATCTAAATATTCTATTAAAAAAGAGGGTGCTGCAACTGTTGTGATTGTGGGTTATACTAACACTGGGAAAAGTACTTTGTTAAATGAGTTAACAAATGCAAAACCTTTGATTGCTGATTATGAGTTTACTACTGTTAGACCTGAAATTGCAACATTTGATTACAAAGGTGTTAAAATTCAATTGATTGAATTGCCTGCGATTGTTGATGATTATTTTGATACTGTTGATGGGCCTTCATTTTTAGGTATTGTTAGATTAAGTGAACTTGTTATTGTTATGTCTCGAAATGAAACTGAACGAAGAAAAACTCTCAAAGAGTTAGAATATATTGATGATGTTCAACATAAAGTAATTTATTATAATGGTGAAAAGAATTTTGCAGATATTATTTGGAGGAATCTAAGTTTGGTTAAAGTTTTTACTAAAATGCCTGGAAAGCCAAAAGCTTATCCTCCTGTTTCTTTGAAAAAAGGTTCAACTGTAAAAGATTTGGCTAGGTATGTTCACAAAGATTTTGTTAAAAAATTTAAGTTTGGTCGGGTTTGGGGTAGGGGTGCAAAGCATGGTGGCACTAAAATTTCTTTAAATCATAAATTAAAAGATGATGATGTTGTAGAATTGCATATGAAATAAAAATAAAAATAAAAAAAATTAACCTAAGTCTGAATTAAGATCCTCAAGTTCTTCTGTAAGTTCTGTAAGCTCATCTGCAACTTCTTCTGCTGTTTCTGCTGCTTCATCTGCTGATTCAATATCAGCTTCACTTGTTCCACAAGCAGTTAACACAAACATTAAACAAATAATGCAAAGTATTGCTATAATTTTTTTCCACATTTTATATCACCTCTTCCTCAAGCATTTCTTCAATAATCTCTTCAACAACTTCTTCTGCTGGCTCTTCTGTAACTTCTTCAGTTGCTTCCTCTGTTACTTCTTCTATGATTTCTTCAACTGTTTCTTCTACAGGCTCATCTGTAAATTCTACCATGTCTTCTATTGGTTCTTCAGGAATCCCATCTTCAAAAACATAAATCACTTCAAATCCTTCACAATAATCTTCAAATAAGTCTGCTGAAGGTGATTCATATTTCCAAACTTCAATTGGGAAGTTACAGGAAAAATCGCTTCCATCTTTGTTTGCATTAACAAGACAGTCTTGATTTGAATCTTCATCCATACCTATAATTTCAACTGTTACTCCTTCTTCTGGATTGAATGTTGTTCCAGCTGCACATTGTTCAAAATTTAACGTGAAACAGAATTCATCTGTTTTACAATCATCTAAAGCTTGTCCTTCTTCGCCTTGTGAGGTTTCTGGAGGTTCAACACCAAGCATTAAGTACAATGTTTTTGTTAGGGTATCATCAACAATCTTTCTAAACTTGTTCTTGAAATTGTAAAGGTCTTTTTGTTCTAATTTGCCTTTTTCTGAAAGTGCTGTTGCCATGTCTTCTTTAATACCACTCAAAACACCTGAAACTTCTTCAAGATGATTTGCTGCCTCTCTATAATTGTCAGCCATTTCTTGATCATCTGCTTCATAGAAATCTGCTAGTTTGTTTAAGTTTGTACTAAGCTTTGAAAATTTAATAACCATTGCATCTAATTTTAAAACCATTTTTAATGCTTTTGCTTCTGGAACATCTTCTTGGATATGTCCTACAGCTTTACCTACATTAGTTTTACATTGTACCATACAAGAGGATGTAACATGTGGAAACAATCCCATTTCTTCACATTTTTGAATTTCCATATCTATGTTATCACAATCTCCTCCACCAAAGAAATCTCCACCACCAAAGTGACAGAAGGGCTCTGGACATTCAGATGAACCATGGGTTTCAAAATTTCCACCATTATTCATACACTCTTGTTTTTTCATCTCTAATGTTGCATCATCAATACATTGATATTCTCCTCCATCATCCCAACCACAATCTTGTGGGCATCCATGAGTTTTTTGTTCCCATTCATCACAAATATTGTCTGGACAACACTGACCTTGGTTTCCATCACCATTACACCAACCTTCTCCATACTCTTCTTGCATATTTTCCATAGGTGGTTTGCTTGGATCATCAAATCCAGGTGCCATCATTCGACCTTTCCTAGGTTTTTTGTGTTTGTCATCCTGCCATTCATCATTGTATTTTTTATTCTCATCAAAAGCACATTTGTATCCATCCCAAGATTCTTGAGGACCACATTCATCACCAGTATAACTTCCATCATCATAACTAGAATCATATCCATCATCCCAATCTTGGTCATCTTGCCAATCATCTGTGTTATCATAGTATTCTTCCTCTTCGTCATAGTACTCTTCTGAATCATCATAATACTCTTCTTCTTCGTCATAGTACTCTTCTGTAGAATCTCCTTCTAAGTTTTGTGATCCTTCATCACCAGAACTTGAGTCACCATCAGAACTGGAGTCACCATCAGAGCTGGAGTCACCACTAGAACTGGAGTCACCACTAGAACTGGAGTCACCACTAGAACTAGAATCTCCATCAGAACTGGAATCGCCACTAGAAATAGAGTCTCCACTAGAACTAGAATCACCACCAGAGCTAGAGTCGCTACCAGAGCTAGAGTCTCCACCTTCTCCTGCTGAATTTTCTCCTTCAGCTGTATTCATACCAGTTATTCCTCCTGTAAACCAATCAAAAATTCCTGCACTTGCAATACTAGAAAGCATAAGTACTAGAATTACTGTTAAAACAAATAGTTTTTTCATATTATCACCTCAATCGTTAATAAACCTTATAGAGAGTTTATGTTATTTAAAGGTTTAGGAATTAGATAATTTTAAATAGTGTTTTGGATTATATAATTCTATGAAAGCAGTAGTTTTAGTTAGACAAGACTTGAAAATGGATAAAGGTAAAATGAGTGCGCAGTGCGGACATGCCTTTGTTGATGTAGTTTTGAAAACAGATAAGAAAAAAATTGAAAAGTGGAGACAGGAAGGTGCAAAGAAAATTGTTTTGAAAGTTGCACATATGCGAGAGATGGTAAAGTATAAGAGATTAGCTGAGGAAGCTGGTCTTAAAACTGCAATGATTACAGATGCAGGAAAAACTTTTTTCAAAAAAGCTACTACTACTTGTCTTGGAATTGGTCCAGATGATGAAGATAAAATTGATTCTATTACTGGCGAATTAAAAATGATGTAGAATTATTCTAATTTAAAAAAAAGTCCCACCCCCCTGATTTGAACAGGGAACCCCCTGGTATCAGCTGAACATTTTTCATCTTTAGCCTTATGGCCCAATCGAATGTCGACTTTCTACAGCCAGATGCTCTACCATTGAGCTAGGGTGGGTATTAGAAGAATAAAAAATTGAGGATATTTAAAGTTATCTCTTTTTCTTGATCTCTTCAACATAACCAGAAAGTAGGCTTAGAGGGTTAGATCTGATATTTACAACTTTTCCTCTTGGTTTTTTGTACCTAATCATAGCAGGTGGTAATGTGAATTTTCCAAACACTTTCATCTTTGCTTCAACTTCATAAGAAATTACTCTTTCTTCACCCTTAACTAATTCAGGTATTTTCCAGATAAGTCTAACGCCTTTGTTTCCTCTTTCAATGTTACTTGGTCTTAAGGTTCCAAATGTTGTTGAAGGGTTAATTATTCTTGGTAAAATATCAATTAGTAAAACATTCTTTATTGTTTTGTTAGAATTGTTTTTAATATGAAGCATTATTTTCAAGTTTGAAATACCTTCAGTTGTTTGCCTTAGCTTGAATACTGATTTTTTTATCACTAAACCTTTGCTTAACCAGTACATTGCTACAAGGCCGAAAAGTAATATAACTGCTATTGCTATGCATACAGGTCTGTAATTAATTTTTATTAGTAAGGAAAAGTTTTCATCTGGGTCTAAGTTGAATGACCAATAAGCTGTGCCATCATCAACATAAGTAGGCTCAATTGAGTATGAAACAAATAATCTTTCTATAAGAGTTAAACCAAAATTGTAACTTTCTCCAACAATTGCATTTCCATTGTTTTCTTTGGTTACTTTAATTTCTCTGAATAATAAAGAGCTAACATCTTCTACTGTTTCTGAAACATCTTCATATAGTTCCACAGTGAAATCATAACTTTCACTTGCTTCTTGTTCATCATCATAGTAAACTCTAACATTTAAAGTGTAATCATCTGGAACTGTTGAAGTTTCAATTGGAAATATAAATTCTAAGTCTCTTTCTTGCTTTGAGAATAATTGTATTGTTTCTTGTTTTTCAAAAATCTCTGAACTAGCATATACTTCAACATTGCTTAGAGATTCATCAAGATTGTTTGTTAGGCCTACATTGAAAATTAAGTCTGTTCCTGGTGAAATTGTTTCTGGAACATCTTTAAGATAAACTGTTATTGAATCTTCTGGTTCCATTGCAAAAACTTGTAAATCATATTTTTCTGAAACTTCTTTGTTTAATGCTTCTGCTGTAATAAATGATTGGTATCTTTTCTGTGTTTCGGAATCACCCTTTAATTTCATTTCAACCTGAATATCAACTGTTTCATGTCCTACTAAAGTGTATATATTTGGATCAATAAAAATATGATCAAAATCACTTGAAGGTAATCCTGCAAATGGATCTGCTTGAAATTGAAGATTAAGTTCATATGCATCTAAGTTTGTGACTCTTAGATTGTATATTCCTACTTCTCCAGGGCTAATTATTGTTGTAGAATTTATTTCTGTTATTGAAATATCTGAAGCTGAAACTATACTTAGAGATAATATTAATATAAGTAAAATTAGCAAGCCCCTTTTCATATTTATATAATTAGTAGGGTCATTTATATATTTTATTGTTGTAATTGGGTTATATGGTCTTGTTTCTCAAATCTGAGGATATTATCCACAAAACTTTCAACCTTAGATTCGTGACTTACTAGGATTATCTGTTCCATGTCTAGTTCATTGATTAGATCCTTTACTCTGTCCAATTGTTCTGATGAAAATCCATCTGTTGGCTCATCTAGGATTAGTAAACCCTTTGTGTTAATTTCAACCATCATTTTATTTATTACCTGGTTTAGAGCTAATCTGTAGGCAAGGGCTGTTGCTGTTTTTTCTCCACCTGAAAGGTATTCGTAATCAATGTCATGACCATTCTGTTCAATCTTTGGTGTGAACTCTTCATCTAGGTTTATGTTTAGATCAACTAGGATTGCTAACCATGTTGTGAAAATGCTGTTGAATTCTTCATGGACTTTGAACATTACATTCTTTTCAATTGAATCTAGGGTTGGGATGAATGAACTTTCTAAGAAAAATTGTGTTTTGTTTATTTTGTTTAATTTTGCTATTGTTTCATTTTTTATTTGAATTTCTCTTTCTAAAACTTGCATGAACCTTTCTAAAGGGGATTTTTTTGCTTCTAAAGAAGCTTTTTTTATTTCTAGTAATCTAAATTCCTTTTCTAGTGCTTCTTTTTCTTGTTTTATGTTTGTAAATATGCTTTCAGTATCCTTGAGATTGTTTATTTGTTCTTGAAGTTGTGTTTTGTTTGTGTGGATTTCATTTATTGCTTTTTCTAGTTGTTCTTGTTTAGTTTGTAGTGTTTGTGCTTTTGTTTTGTTTTCTTCAAATTCTTTTAATTTATGTTGAATTAATTTTATTTCTGATTCTCTTTTGGTAAGACTTTCTAGATTTAGTTTTAAAGTTTGTATTCTGTTTTGTAATTCTTGTTCTTTTGTTTCAAGACCTAAAAGTTGTTTATCCATTTCTTGTATAGTGTTTTGTTGTTGTTGATGGATGTTGGTTTTGTGTTCTATTGATACTTGTTGGTAACAAGTAGGACATTGGTCTATTTCTTTTATTTTGCTTTGTAGTGTTAATGAATTTGCTTTGTGAACTTTGGATTCTTGTTTTTTGTCTAGTAGAAGTCTTATTTCTTTCTCTATAATTTCTATTTGTTCTTTGTTGGTTTGTATTAGTTCTGTGTAAGAATCTTTTACTTCTAGATTTTCTTGTTGTAATTGTGAAATTTTTTGATTAATTTGCTCTAAAAGTGTTTGATCTTCTTGTTTTTTATTTGTTAGGTGTTTTAAGTTGTTTTCTAGTAGAGTTAAATCAGATTTTAGTTTGTTTAAATGTTCTAAAGAAGCTTCAAATTGTTTTGATTCTTGTTTCTTTTTTTCTAATTCTTGTTTTTTTACTGTCAGGGAGGGTAAGAGTTGGTTTATTTCTGTATCAACCTGTTCTAATTCGATTACTTTTTCTTTATATTCTATTTCTTTTTGTTCTAAATTGCTAGTTTCTCCTTGGTAAAACTTCTTTTTCTCTTTTATTTTTGAGATTACTATTTTGGAGTTATCTTTGATTCTTTTGTACTTATCAATGCCAAAAACCTTTCTTAATGTTTCTAATCTATCTTCTTTTTTCCCCAATAGAATTTGTTTCATCTGTTCTTGAGGTGTGTAAACTGTGTATCTGTAAATCAAGGATTTATTTTTTGTTAAAAGTTGTTTTGGATAGTTTAACAATTCTAGAACCTTGTCTTTAAGTTCTACTGGTGTTGCCTTGTGAAGTTCATTGTCAATTATTATCTGTCCTGGCTCTTGAACTACCCCTGAGCCACTTCTTTTAATATTTCTTTGTAAGATTATATCTTTATTATTTATTTCAAAGCAAAGTTCAACTGAACCTTTGTCTTCTCCATTTCTTAAGAGTGCATTACCATCTAAGTTTCCTCTCTGTAATCCAAAAAGTGCAAAGTCTATTCCTAACAATATTGAAGATTTGCCTGACCCAATGTTTCCTGAGAGTAAAAGAGATCCTTCTGGGAAAGTTATCTCTTGCTCTGTGTAACTTCTAATGTTGTTTAGTTTTAATTTTTTAAGTTTCATATTTCTATTATCTGTGAAGCATCATGGACAATTCTTTTCTCAAAGTCTGCAACTTTTTCTCCTTCTTGTTTTTCTTTGTCTAATGTTTTCATTAATATTGGAATTAGGTCAGATTGTTCATTTTCATTTATTATCTCTGTTTCAATCTCTTCAACAGTACCTTGTTTCATGTCTGTTTGTTTTGATTTTTTTGAAGTTAGTTTTGCTGTGTTTCTTAGAGTGATGTAACTGTCTAACTTTAGGATTTTTTTTAGGTTTATATCAGAAGGTTTTCCATCAAGTTCTCCTTTAATTCTTATTGTTACTATTTTATCTTTGGCATCAATGTTTAGGTTTTGTTTTATTGTTTCTTCTGCTTGTTCTGGAGTTTGGCCATTAACATCAATTGTTACTGATAGAACTTCTTTTAGTTTGATCGGAATGTATTCTAAAGTCTGGTCGTAAAGGTAAAGTCCACCATGTTTCCATTCTTCTAGCTCTTTGAAATTGTTTGGAAAAAGTGCACCAGGATAAGTTATGATTCCATTGTTTAGTTCTTTTCTGAAGATGTAGTGAACATGGCCTCCTGCATAGTATTGAAAATTATTTGGTAATGATGTAACTGGTTCTCCTGGGATCCTTGGATCTGGTTTGAATTCATTGATTGCAGTGTGGAACATGAAGATTTTGAAGCCAGGTTCTTGTTCCAAAGCTGGTTTGTCTAGCATTTTGTACTCTTCTCTATCTAATCCACCTTTTCTTCCATAGATGCCAACAATCTTTGCACCTGTTGGGTCTTGTGTAAAGGTTAGTTTGTGATCTCTATATTGCATTGTGTTTGTTACTAGGTCTGCTTTTTCTAAAACATCAAGCATTGTTTTTCCTGAAGGTGAGAAGTCGTGTGAGCCAGGGATTATGTAGGTTCTAATGTTTTTGTCTTTGAGAAGTTTTAATTCTTGCACACATTGTTTGATATAGTTTATATCTGGAAGTGCTGTGTTGAAGAGGTCTCCAGAGATTAGAATAAAGTCTACTTGTTTCTCTATACAGATTTGGATTGCTGATTGAAAGGCTTTTAGGTTGAGTTTTTTTAGTTTATCTTCTCTCCAAGCTCCAATATGGCAATCTGCAAAGTGTGCGAATCTCATAGCAGGTTTTCTGTTTGAGAATTTTATATAGATTGTTGTGGTAAAGTTTGATAAACCTGAACTAAAGAGCAAAATATATAAAGAGTGAGAAAAAGCTAAAGATTATGGGATTTAGAAATACTATGGAAATATTAGGACATGTTGGAGTTACATTGGCAAGTAAATTAACAAGACTAAGAGGAAGAAATGTTGAAAATGTTGAATTTCATTGCCAGGATACTAATTGTAGAAAAGATATAACTAATGAAGGCGGAGTTGTTGTTCTAGCTACTGGAAATTTATATTGTCTCCCACCACAGGATTGTTCTGTAAGAGGTCAGAGAGAGGTATTGGCAAGAGGAAAAAATCCAGAATCTCAAGAGTATAGAAAGAAAGATGGACTTATGTATGCTTTACAAACTGGAGCCTTAACTTTTTATGAAGAATGATTTAATTTTTTTAATTCTTTTAACCAACTTTTTACAACATCAAAACCAGATTGCCAAAATTGTTCTGTTGTAATGTCAAATCCTTCTTTGTTTAGTAATTTTACTGGATCTTGAGAGCCACCAGCTTTTAGAATTATTTCTAATTTAGGAATAAAACTTTTTCCTTGTTTTTTGTATTGTGCATATAGTGCTAATGAAAGTAAATCTCCAAAAGAGTAGGCATAGCAATAGAAAGGTGTGTGGAAAATGTGTGGAATGTAAGACCATTCATATCTAAAATTCTTTGGTAAGTCAATTGAATCTCCAAACTGTTCTTTTAGATTTTTGAAATACATGTCACTTAGTTGTTCTTCTGATAAACCTTGTGGAATTGCTTTGTGAGCTTGAATCTCAAAGTCAACAAAATAAGCTTGTCTTATGATTGTTGCATATGAATCTCCAATCTTTTCTGCTAATAAGATTATTTTTTCTTGTTTATTGCTATTTTTTAATAGCTCTTCAAAAAGTAACATCTCTGCAAATGTTGATGCTGTTTCACATAATGGGATTGGTGCATGAGATACTGACAAAGGTAATTCCTGTGAGTATAAGTCATGTATTGCATGACCTAGCTCGTGTGCCATTGTTGAAATGTCTCTTCTGGTTTCTGTAAAGTTAAGCATGACATAAGGTGCGATTGTTGAGTTTACTGACATACAGAATGCACCAGTTCTTTTACTTGGTCTTGGATGTGAATCAATGTGATTTTCTTTGAATAGGATTTCTGATTTTGTTGCAAAATCTTTGTGGAATGTGTTGAAAACATCAAAAACCATTTTCTTTGTTTCTTCAAAAGTGTATTTTTTTTGTTTTTTCTCAAAAGGGGCTAATAGGTCTGTTCTTGCCAACTTTTTCATGCCAAGCATTTCTGCCTTTAGTTTGAAAAACTCTTGGTAAATAGTTTTGTTCTTCTTACAAGTGTTTAACATTGTTTCAATAACTGGATCTTCAAATGAGTTACTTAAGTTTCGCATGTTAATTGCTGATTTGTATTTTCTCAATTCTCTTTCTTGGTCCCAATCTTTAACAATTGCTGCGTATAATGTAAAAAGGGTTTCTTTATTATTTTCATAAGTTTCAAATAAAGCGTCATATGCTGCTTTCCTTTCTTCTTTTTTTGGGCTGTAAGTGTATTTTCTTAGCTCTTCTTGGTTGTCAAAAACTTTTTCTTTTCCCTTCACTTTAAACTTGTAAAGGAAATTAGTAGTAACCTTATCATAAACTTCTGTTATTGCATCAACTCCATTGATGTCCTTTCTATGGATTATCTTTTCAACTTCTTGTGATAGGTTGTGTTTTGCTAGTTTTCTTGAATACATTAAACTGTAATAGTGATCAGGTAGGGTTTTGAATAATCTTTCTGCATTTTTGTTGTCTAAAGGTTTTTTCCCTTCTACTTCTAATCCTTTTATCCAATGGCTGATTGGTCTTGATTTATCTGCAAGTTTGATTGAAAGTTGTTCTATTTTAGGCTGGAGTTGCATTACTTTTTGTGATTTTGTGTCTTCTGAAGAAAGCAGTCCTAAATAGGCTCCAATTTTTCTTATTTTTTCTTTTGTTTTTTCACTAAAGTCAATCAATTCTTTGAAATCTTTGGTTGACATTGTTGGTGAAAGTGTTTTTAGAAATTGCTCACTTTTGGGTAGAATTCCTTCTAGTTCTTTTATGATTTTTAGAAATTCTTTTTCATCTTTTGCTAATACTTTTAGATCCCAGGTAAGTTTCATAAAAGTTTGTTAGGACTTGTAGAATTTAAATGTTTTGTAAGAAGTAAGATAATAAATTAGATCAATCTAATCTCAGCAAGTAACCACTTGCCCTATCTACTTTAAATGTCTCAGCCAAAATATCCATTTCTAAAGAAGCTTCTTCTCCTGCTTCCCCATCAACAAAGTTAGTAATTTCTCTAACGGAATTGTCCATAGGATACTCTTTGTCTCCAAAAACCCAAACAACTCTCTGTTTTTCAGGATCAATATATGTTTGATAAAAATGAATACCTACAAAGTTTCCTTCTAAATCAAAATCAAGGTATGGCAATGTTTCTGCAGTTTCCCTATCAAGATTATCCATAATACCATTATAAAAAGAAGCATTCTCTGTTGGAGCAAAAACAGGAAGCCCAGTAACTTCACTCATCCTTGTAGCAAGATTTGCATCTCCCTTACCAGTAGAACAAGAGTATAATACAATTAATCCTTCAGGATCCATATACTCTTTTAACTCTTCAAAAAACTTTGTGTCCCAGACATCAATATAACAATCTTCGTTTTCGAACCTTTCTCCTCCATTCCTAACTGAACATTCCCTTCCTTGATTTAAAGCCATACTTACAGTTGTCCCATGAAGATTGAACATCAAAATAGGAATTGCTCCCTTTTGTCTGTATACTCTTTTTATCTGATTTAATAGGGCTCTTTCATAACTAAAATTATCTTCTCCAGCAAAATCTAACTGAATAACATCATAACCATTCTCCCTAAATCTATCATCATAAATCCATTCAGATTTATCACCATCAAACTCATTTGTAGGTTCACCATAAACAGAAACAACAAATGGAGATTTTTCTTCTAATCCTTGTGCTTCTATATTGCCTCCTAAAGCGTTAGCTAGAACAATTCCTTGCAAACCCAGATTTAACCAATTGGATGACATTTTCTTACTCTTTAGTGGTAAATTTTATTTATAAACTTTTCTATTAAGCCAAAATATCCAAAAATTCAATTTATTCTAGATTTTATTTGCTTACAAATATTTAATAAGAATATTAAGTAGGCAGCGAACTGAGTTTCCCGCATGAAATGCAGTACCGCAACAGAACGTCGGTTGGTTTCACTTCTGTGTTCGAGATGGGAACAGGTGGGGCACAACCACTATGACCGCCTAGAAAGAAGGGAAATTTGGGTATTTATAAAGTTTTTGATTGGAATTATGGAAGATTTTCAGGAATTTAGGGTGTGGTTTTTTAAAGCTATTTTTCAGTATTAAGAGTATGAAATGGATCTGCGGTATTTTGTTGGTTCTGTTGTGCTCTTGTAGCATAACAGGCCAAAGTGTAGGTAATGGGTTTGAAGGCCCTTATGAGGTAACTTATGTTGTAGATGGTGATACTCTTGATGTTAATATTTCTGAAAGGATTAGAATGTCTGGTATTAACACTCCTGAAACTGGTGAGTGTTATTATCAAGAAGCTAAGGATAGGTTGACTGAGTTGACATTAGGAAAAGAGGTTTATTTGGAGCCAGATATTTCTGATAGAGGTAATTATGGTAGATTGTTAAGATATGTTTATGTTGGTGATTCTAATGTGAACAAGGTTTTGGTTGCAGAAGGGTATGCTAGAGTTTATGACAAGTATGCTAGTGATACTAGTAGGTATTTGGAGTTGAAAGAGGTTGAGACTTTGGCTAAGGCTGGGGGGTTAGGTGTTTGGAGTTGTTCGTAGGGTTTTTGTGAGTTAATTCAAAAGAAAGATTTTTAACTCCCCCAGGGTTATTTATTTTAATGGTAAAAAATAAAAAAGATAGATGGATATGGGATGATTTCCCTGAACCCTTTAGATCAATTATGCAATACATAATAGTTTATGGTCTTGCACTCTGTCTAATATATGCTTTTTTACCAACAATGCTGGAATTAGGGATTATAACTACAATAGGATTTATTATATCATGTGCATTATCTTTATATAGAAAGGTAGTATTGCATAATCCAATAGCACCCGGTTTAATTGCGGTGGGATATATTTTATCAAGCTTAGCTATCAAACAAATATTACCAAAGCTATATGAAAATATTGTCAAACAGTCATTCCTAACAGCTGCAATTATAGGATTAGTATTCCTAGCTATTTATTTGAAATCTAGGGAATTAAATAAAGTAGGAATTAATGTTACTTCATTGTAATAAAATATAAAAACTTAGATGAATTAGAGAAAATTATGAATTGGACAACAATGATAGCAATTTATGGTGGATTACTATCAACAATAGCAATTATCTGGAACATAAGGAATGATATAATAAGGAATAAACCCAAAGTTAAGGTTTCTGCGTCAGCAGGCTTTTATTCTCGAGGAAACCAATTATCTAAAGAACAATACATATTCCAAGCAACTAATATGAAAAAAGTTCCTGTTACCCTCGAAGGTGCAGGGATTAGAACTAAAGAAGGGATGGATGTTTTATTTATTAATAATGCTGATTTTCCAAAAAAAATTGATGAGGGCGAAAAAATGACAATTCTAAGAGATATGGCTGAGTTCTATGAAGAGTTTAAGACCCATAAAGCCAAATTTCTTTGGTTTAGGGATTCCAAAGGGAAAAAATACAAATCAAGAAGTGTTAAAAAACTGTTCTCAAAAAAGTTACATCAATAGCAAACTTTCAATCAACTGCATTTCCCACAGCCACAAATAAGTTAAGGGGATGAATGTTTTGAAGTATTTCGTGAGGTTTATTCTGATTCTTTCCAAAAATAATCCCAAAGTTGATTATATTTGCTTGCAATTTCTTTTGATCTAATTAATACCGCTGTAGGCTTTTCTGTCATAGAAATAAACATAATCTTATTCTTACAAAGGTTCATTGCTGAAGGGATTTTCCAGCTTGTAAATTTTATCTTTGATGCCTTGTAATCTCTGAGCTTCCCCTTCGCATCATTTTCTGCAATCCCCCTTACTTTGATTTTGTATTCTTTCTTTAGGATATCAACTTTCTTAAAAAAATTTAAAGCTTCTTCTGTAAGAAGAGATTCTTTTAGTGCAAAATATTTGTATTCATCTCCCTTTTTTGTATCTTCTAAAAGATCAAGGGTTGCTGCATACAGGCCTTTGTAGCCTTTGTAAACTTTAGCAGTTGTTGCTTCTGAATTCTCTTTTTGTAAAGATTCCAGTTCAGGTAGAATTCTCGTAAATTCTTTTTTCTTTGCTTCAATATATTTTTGAATTAGTTTGGGACTTAAAGCCCTGTAATGTTTTATTTTTCCTTCAAGTATAAATGTTACAAAACCTTTTTCTATAAGGGTGTTCAAAGCATTATGTACCACTGAACTCTGTAAGCCTGAAACTTTGATAATTCTTCCTGATTTTGTTTTCCCCAATCTCAACAACTCTAAGTAAACTTTGGATTCTGATTTTGAAAACCCTATTTCCTGCAGCACATTTTCTTTCATTTTACTCACCAAAAAAGGTGAGCAGTTGTTTATATAGCTTTCGTTTTGCCCTTTAAACATGAAAAGGCAGTATGATATCATTGGGAAAGATTATATTCTTGGCCAAGAAAGAAACCCAACTAAAAGAGAAGGGGAAGCTCTCCAATTTATCAAGAAAAATCTACCTTCTTTGCAAGAAAAGGTGGTTTTGGATGTTGGTTGTGGCCATGGCAAAGATATCAAAATGCTTGAAGAGCTAGGAGCAAAGGAAGTTTGGGGGCTTGATATCTCAAAGTTTATGATAAATGAAGCAAGAAAGGTAGTTAAAAACAAAAATCTGTTAGTAATTGGAGATATTGCAGATACTTCTTTTCCAAGTGATTTCTTTGATGTGATCATTAGTAGGTTTTCATTACATTATTGCAGGGAATTTAAACCTGCCTACGCAGAATTAGCAAGGATTCTTAAAAAAGGAGGGAAAATTATCTTCACTGTTCATCATCCTCTTAGAGATTTGCATTTACAAAAGGATCAAACCTATGGTAAGCAAGAAATAGTAAGTATTAATCTTTATGATTCTGCTTTAATCCAAGTACCAACTCACAGAATAAAAGACTATTTCTCTAAAGCATTTTTTAACAATTTCACTCTAGTACAATATGATGAAGAGGTTAGTCCTGAAGAATTTTTAGATGAATTTAATACACCTGGTTGGATGGGTTTTAAAGCCATTAAGAATTAACCACATCTACCGCAGCCACAAGCAGGAGCTTCTTTCAAATCTAAAACTTCCAAAACCTTATCACGAACTTCTAAAACTTCATCTCTAACAAAAGGATTCATAACTAACTTTCTTTTACCAGCTTCTTTATAGTCAACATAGCCTTCTTTAATTTCAACACCATAGTGTTCAGATAAAAGCAAAATATATGCAGCCAACTGAATTTTATGAGCTTTCCAAATACCTGAATCAGGTGCACGACCTGTTTTAATTTCAATAGGAATAAAAGTGTTACCAACTTTCTCAACCTTGTCAATAATACCTTTCAACTGCAATTCAGTAGACTGTATTCTCAGCTCTGAGATTGGCTTAGGTAGCTTAAACCACAAGCTCTCTTCATAAACATTATTTAATTTAGCAAAATCAAAAATTTCTTTTGCCTTATCTTTAGCTTCAAATAGAAAAAAAGGCCATAATTCTTTGTACACTTCTTGTTCATCTAATTCTAATTTACCTAAATCAGTTTTCTTATTAGAAATCTCTTTTAATAATATTTTATTATACAAACCTTTGTAACTAATCTCCAAATCTTCTAAACTTGTACTTGATAAAAAACCAAGAATAATCTCTTTCTCTCTTTTGTTTGCAAAATCAAAAACTACATGTTTGATAAAACCTTTTACCATTGGTGCGTTTGGTGGTTCTTTAATTCTTAAAACATACTGGTCGTAGAACTTTTTAGGGCAATACAAGTAGCTTGAAAGCATTGTTACTGAAATCATATTTAATTTTAGAGATAAGTTATTTAAATGATCTTGTATTTTTCAAAACTATGATAGAGGATATGAAAAAAGAACTTCTGGATATTGCTGATCCAGTGTTAGCAAAAAATTATTCTAGATTTTTCAAGACTGGAAAGGGAGATTATGGTGAAGGTGATAAGTTTCTGGGAATGCGGGTTCCTACTTTGAGAAAAGTTTGTAAGAAGTACAATAATATGGATCTTAATGAAGTTGAAGAATTGTTGCATGGAGAGTTTCATGAGTTTAGGCAAGGTGCTTTGTTTATTCTTATTCATCAGTATGAAAAAAATCCTAAAAAAATTGTTGAAATTTATCTGAGAAATACTAAATATATCAATAACTGGGATTTGGTTGATATTAGTGCGCATAAAATAGTGGGAAGGTATTTAGAAAATAAAGATAGAGCAATTCTATACAAGTTAGCAAATTCAAAAGACTTATGGGAGAAAAGGATTTCAATCATTTCTTGTTTCTGGTTTATCAAGGATAAAGATTTTAAGGATGCTATAAACATTTCTGAGATTCTTTTGCATGATAGTCATGATTTGATACACAAAGCTGTTGGTTGGGTTTTGAGAGAGATTGGTAAGAAAGACCAGGAAGTTGAAGAAGAATTCTTGAAAAAGTATCACCAGGAGATGCCTAGGACCATGTTAAGGTATTCAATTGAGAAATTCTCTGATGAAAAGAGGAAGTTCTATATGAGTAAAGTTAATAAATAGGCAAAAAATTCTTGAATATTATGTCAAAGGTGGTTGTCCTAAAAACTGAGCCAAATAGAGTTTTGGCTGATTATAGTACTTTGTTAACTAAAGCAGGCTTTACTAAGCATGTTCCTAAGAAGTATGAAACTGTGCTTAAACTGAATCTTTCTTGGTCTCAGTACTATCCTGCTTGTTCAACTGAACCTTGGCAATTGGAAGGTGTGCTGAAATTTCTTAAAGATAATAAGTACAAAAATGTTCATCCAATGGAGAATAAAACTGTTGTTACAGATGTTTGGAAAGGTGCAGTTGGTAACAAATGGTTGCCTATCCTAAAAAAATATGATTTAGAGTATAAACCTTTAACAAGAGCTAAATGGGTGAAGTATAAACCAAAGGCTGAATTGTTAGCTTTGCATAAAGTGTTTCATCATGAGCATTATATTCCTGAATTTTTTATTGGAAAAAATGTTGTTCATTTTCCTACTGTGAAAACACATGGGCATACCAAAATGACTGGTGCTATGAAAAATGCTTTTGGTGGTTTAATAACACAAAAAAGGCATCACTGTCATAAATACATTCATGATGTTTTGGTAGATTTGTTACAGATTCAAAAAGAGATCCATAAAGGAATCTTTGCTGTTATGGATGGTACTGTTTGTGGTGATGGTGCTGGACCTAGAACAATGGAACCGAGGATTAAAGATTATATTCTTGCTTCAAATGATCAAGTTGCAATTGATGCTGTTTCTGCTAAAATGATGGGTTTTGATCCTATGAAAATAAGGTTCATTAAAAAAGCTCATGACTTAGGATTGGGTTGTGGTGATGTAAAACAGCTTGATATTGAAGGTGAAGATATTTCTAGAGTTAATTTTAAATTTACATCAAAAAAGTCTGCAGTTATTATGGGTGATCAATTAATGAGGAACAAGGTCGACTTTATACAAAAAATATTATTTCATACACCTTTGTTTAAAATGTGTATTTTTGGTTCTGAATTTTATCATGATCGTCTATGGTATCCAACAATTGGTAGAATGAAAATTAATAAGTTTAACAAGACTAAATGGGGGAAGCTGTGGAGGAAGTATGAAGCTTGATTTGCATGTACACACTAACTATTCTGCATGTGCTATAACTAAACCTTTTATTTTGAATAAACTGATTAAGAAAACTGGTGTTCAGATTGCTTTGACTGACCATAACACTATGAAAGGTGTTGATAAGGTTAAAGGTTGTATTCCTGGTGAAGAGATTTCTACTAAACAAGGGCATGTTATTGGATTGTTTTTGAATGAAAGGATTAAACCTTGGATGAGTGTTGAAGAGACTTCTGATAAGATTAAAGAGCAAGGTGGAGTTGTGTTTGTTCCTCATCCTTATGATAGTATTAGGAAAAATGTTAAGCATATGGATTTTAAGAAAGATGTTGTTGAGGTGTTTAATGGTAGGGTTATTATTCAAAAAGATAATGCTAAGGCTTTAGAGTATGCTGAGAAGAATAAGATTTTGCAAGGTGTTGGGTCTGATGCGCACACACCTTATGAATTTGGAAAAAATTATCTTGAGATTGAGAATTTTAATTCTGTTAAAGAGTTTTTATTAAATCTTAAGAAAGCTAAGCATGTGATTAATCCTCATCCTTACTATGCTTTTGTTTATACACATGGGTTGAGTGTTTTAAAGAATCGGTTAGGTTTGTTTTTGAAGTGAGTGCCAGTCCCAAGCTGACTGTATAATGTCTCTAATGCTGTGTTCTGGTTGCCAATCAAATTCTTTGAACTTGTTTGAATCTGCAACTAGCTCTGGTGGGTCGCCCTCTCTTCTAGGACATTCTTCAGCTGGAATTGGGTGCTGTGTTACTTCTCTACAAATATTTATTATTTCTTTGACTGAGTTTCCTTTGCCAGTGCCAACATTAAATTTTCCTTTTATGTTTCTGTCTAAAAGATGTAAAGCTTTAATGTGTGCTTTTGCTAGGTCCAGAACATGAATGTAGTCTCTGATGCAAGTGCCATCTGGTGTTGGGTAGTCAGTTCCAAAGATCTTTATATTATTTCTTTCTCCTGTTGCAACTTGTAGGATTAATGGGATTAGGTGGGTTTCTGGGTTATGTTTTTCTCCAATGTTGTATCCTGCACCTGCTGCATTGAAGTATCTCAAGCAAATGCTTTGCATGTTGTAAACTTTTGCTGAGTCTAGAATTTGTTCAAACATTAGTTTTGTTAAGCCATAGTAATTTGTTGGTTTCTTTTTTGCTGTTTCTTTTATTGGCATTTCCTCTGGTTGGCCATAAACTCCTGCGCTGGAAGAGAAGACTATGTTTCTTACATTGTTGTTCTTCATTGCTTTGATTAGGTTTATTGAGTTTGAAACATTGTTTTGAAAGAATTTAATTGGGTCCTGCATTGATTCACCAGCTTCAATGTATCCTGCGAAATGTATTACTGCATCAATTTCATTACCTTCGAAAATAGTGTTAATTTTTTCAAAATTGTTTAAGTCTTCTTTATAAAATCTCACTTGTTCTGGGAGGTGTTCTCTGTGACCATTTTCTAAAGAATCTATAACTATAACATTGTAACCATTTTCAATGAGCATATGACATGTGTGGCTTCCAATGTAACCAGCTCCACCTGTGACTAGGACTGTTTGCATTATTTAGATTTGGTGAATTGCTTTTATAATGTTTATGTAGTATTGATTAAGGGTTGTCGTCCTACTGAGAAATAAGATGCTTCAGTGTTTCTAAATAATTCTATGTCTAATATATCTCTTCCATCAAAAATTACAGGGTTTGTCATTAAGTCCTGAAGTGTTTGTATTCCTGGGTTTGAAAATTCTGACCATTCTGTTGGGATGATGAGTGCATGGGTGTCTTTGATTGCTTCTTCTTTTGTATCGCAATAAGTTATTGGAGATGTATCTTCTAAACCTAAAGTTTCTTCAAATTCTTCTCTTGTTGCTTTGGGATCATATACTTTTACTTCTGCACCATGTCTAATTAAATCTTTTATTATTGCTAAGGCTGAAGATTCTCTTGTGTCACTTGTTCCTGCTTTGAAAGTAAGTCCCCATATTCCAATTACTTTTTCTGTTAAATCATGACCATAATAATCTGTCATGTAATGGTTCATTACAAGTTTCTGTTCTTTATTTTGTGCAATCATTGCATCAATAACTGCAAGATCTAATGGCGATGCACCAGCTTGTTCTAAGGTGTGCCTGTATTGTCTAACATCTTTTGGAAAACAACTTCCTCCAAAACCTAAACTGCATTTGTTAAATCTACTTTGTCTAATATCATCACCTACTCCTAACCTAATCTTTTCCCAATCCCCTCCTACAACTCTTGCTAAGTTGGCTCCTATGTTAGCCATAACTATATTTGCTGCAAGCTGAACATTTGCTTGGTATTTTGTTATCTCTGCACTCACATTATCCATTGCTCTGAAATGCCCAGCACTTCTTGCTAAAAAAGAAGAGTATAATTGTCTCATTGCTGTAATTACCCAATCTTCTTGTGCACCAACAACAACCCTATCAGGATACATTGTATCTTTAAGTGCAGTTCCTTCTGCCATGAATTCTGGATTGCTAACAACTCCAACATTGTGATCTTTGAAAAAATCTCTTATTATTTCTGCTGTACCTGGTGGAACTGTACTTTTTGTTACCCAAAGATAAGGTTGGTTTTTATTTAATATTCCTGCCGTATTATTTGCAACTTGGTAGACAATTGATAGTTTTGCTTTTCCATTTCCTAAAGAAGGTGTGCCTACTGCAATAAACATTGCTTCAGAATTGTTAACTGCATGTTCTAAATTATTTGTAAATGTTAATCTTCTTGCTCTGAATTGTTCTCTGGTTTCAACATCTAAATCTTTTTCATACAAGGGAAAATCATCTCTTTTGCCTTGTGCATAGTTTTCTAACCATCTTAATTTTTGTGTGTCATTTTCAACACCAATAACATTATGACCTGATTTTGCAAGGGCAATTGCTTGAGAAAGCCCAACAAATCCCATTCCTATGACAGCATAATTTCCAGGCATTGTAGATTATTTTTAGGCTTAAGGTTTTATAATGTTTATGTAAAAGGGATACTGAGTTTACATCATTGAACTCTGTATATCTCTTTTACATTGGCAATCTAAGTGTTGTATTTTTAAATTTATTAAAAAAGTATTTAAAGAAAGCTACTTTTATTGGATATATGAAAAAGTTGATGTTATGTGTCGTTATAATAACAATTTTAATTATGTCTACTGCTTCTGCGGGGTTTTTTGATTTCTTAACAGGCAAGGCTATTAAGGAAATAGATTTTGATAACGCAAAACCATCAATTATAAGTAAACTCTTTAATCGTAATTATTGCATTGATTCTGATGAAGATTTAATTGACCCCTCTAAAGAAAAAGGAAGGGTTTTGACTTCAACACAGACTTTTGAAGATTATTGTATTGATACAAATCATGTTAAAGAATATTTTTGTCCAAGTGGTTTATTTAAGAGATCTGTATTTGGTTCAAAAACTATAGAGTGTGATGCAGATGAAATTTGTGAAGATGGTGCTTGTATAGATTCTTGTTGGGATTTGGATAGTGGAGATCATACAGTAAGAGGAGAAACTATATATGAAGATCCTAATAATGCAATATTGCAAGTTGCAACAGAGAGTTGGACAGAAACAGAATTTGTTTGTGAGTTGGGAGCATTAGGGTATGAATATTATACTTGTCAAGAGGATAATCTTTTTGGTATTTGCCTTAATAAGGAAGATGAATGGGATTATTTTATGGATTGGCTACAACAAAAAGATTATGATCAAGAAATAATTGATTATTATGAAGATAAATATGGAAATTTGGATATTGAATATTCAGAAGCTTTAGTAAGCTATTCTATTTTTGGAAACCAAATAAGAAATTCTAATTCTTTTTTTAATATATACAAAAATTCATTGCAAAATGAACCAATTACAATTAAGTTAGTTGAAATTTATCCATTAGAACAAAATTGGATTTACAAAAAATCTTCAGAACAAGTTGCAGATACTCTAAATCAACAAATTGAGAATTATTTACAAGAAAAGGCAGATAGAATTTCAGTTGCATTTGGTAGAGATATTGAACTAGAAATCGAGCAAATAACTATTAATTATACTGAATTCTTTTTTTGTGATGATTGTGATTATACTTTTGTTTCACAACCTGATATAGTGTATGTTAATAATAATACTTTTTTAACTTATCAAGAAGATTATACTTGGGTAGAACAGGAGATTAATGGTTATATTGAAATTGGTGAATTTATAGATGAACAAAGACTATATTTCATTTCTGAAGATTTAGTTCCATCTGAACCAGGTGCAACATATGTTTTTATGGGAGGAATCTCTCCAGACAATTATTATTTAGGTGGCGTTCCGGGGTTAGAAACTGGTTGTGGTGCTGATTTATATGATTCTAGAGTAATGTGTTCTGAAATTGGTGTGGCATATACATCTATGGTACATGAGTTAGGTCATTTACTAAGCTTGCCTCATAGTGTAGTAAGTGGGGATGCAAATAGGCCTTTAGGTTTACCTACTGTAATGTTTGGTTCTTTTGATGATTGGCCTTGTGCAGATTCGTCTTATTGGTATGATGAAGATTATTCAATAACTTATGCACCTCATGAAAGATATGCTATTGAACCTTCTGATGGTTTTGATGATGAAGAAGAATTTATTGATAATTACAATGAAGCTTTGCTTTGTCCTTAATTATATAGCTCCCCAGAGGATTCTTAGTAAAAAAAAATAAAAAAAGTTTACATAGCAAGCCCACTTACATCATTGAACTTTGTATATCTCTTTTACATTGGCAATCTAAGTGTTGTATTCTTGGTAATGAATTTATGATTAATCTCTTTACTTTTTCTGAGTTTTCTTTCATTACTTTTAACACTTCGGTTACTGTTACTGCTTCTGTTGACTCTCGCCAGCAATCATAATCTGTTGACATTGCAATTGAAGCATAACAGAGCCCTGCTTCCCTTGCCAGGTTTGTTTCTGGTACTGAACTCATGTTAATTATGTGAGCACCCCATTGTCTAAACATATGAGATTCTGCTTTTGTTGAAAACCTTGGACCTTCAACTGTTAGAACTGTTCCTCTTGGATGTGCAGGAACTCCCATTTGTTGTGCTGTTTCAAAAAGTATACTTCTTAACTGTGTGCAAAAAGGTTCTGCCATTGGAATGTGGCACACTTTGTTTTCATTGAAAAAAGTTTTTTCTCTGTGTGTTGTCCTGTCAATGAATTGGTCAGGAAAAACTAAGTGGCCTGGTGCAATCTCTTCTTTTAATGAGCCAACTGCTGTTGTTGCAATGATGTGTGTGCAACCAATCTTTTTCAAAGCCCAAATGTTTGCTCTGAAGTTCACTTTTGTCGGTGGAATTTCGTGATGCTTCCCATGCCTTGCAAGGATTGCTACAGAAATATTATTTATTGTTCCTTCAGTGATTGAAGAAGAAGGGTGACCATATGGAGTAACTATGTCTTTTGTCTGGTAATTCTGGAGCAGGTTAGGGTCATCCATGCCTGATCCTCCTATAATGCCTATTTTTATCATTTTAATGATGATATTATCTTTGAGTATAAAAAAATTGTTGTAGAAAAGTTTATTTTGTTGTGGATAGGAAGAAAATGAATGCTCACCTAGGTATTGAACTTTGTATTAAAAAAAGAAAAAAATTAAACTTATATTTTCTAAGTAACTCCAACTATTAGACTCTAATTACAATTGGGTGAAATCTAGCTAATTCATCATCACTTATTTTATCCTCACGCATATATGTTCTAACTTGTTCTCTTAAAACTTCCACACGATCTTCAACTGGAACTTCATTTATAGACTCATATTGTGTGTTTCTTGGTTCACCTGATCTCTCACACATCTCTTTATCCCAAGGTTTGGTTTGAAGTTGATTTTCTAAGACCATTTTCTCATCATCATCATAATTTATATGTAAATAAAGAAAAACGTGACCTTGAGATAAATATCTTTTATCTAAATGCTGAGCATAAAATTTCAAATCCCTACCACATATACCTACCCCCACATAAGCATCTGCAAGAGGTACTTCACTTTTTTTTTCAATACTATGGTCAAACTCAAGTTCTTTAACACTTGATGTTGGAGTAAGTCTTTCTGCCAAATAGTCTAAACCTAATTCATTAGATCTATCTACTAAATCAACAAAATGGGTTTTATCGGTATCAATACCCATCCAGCTAATTGCTTTTTTTGGTACTTTTTTAAGTGAATTTATTTTGTATTCATTCATTTTTTTCATTCCCACCTCTTTTTGGTCTGAGGCCTTGACCTTTTTGTCATACATAAGTAGTAACTTTGAAAGCATATTAAAGTTTCTTTTGAATTTTGACCAAATTTAAGAAAAACTTATAAAGAAAAATGATATTTGGTAATAAATGGGAACTAAAGATATATTTAAGTTAGACTTAATAGATAGAAAAATACTCCTAGAATTAGATAAAAACTGTAGACAACCAGAAAAACATATAGCAAAAGCAGTGGGTAGATCGAGAGAATCTGTTAAATATAGGATTCAACAACTTGAAAAAAAAGGCATAATTGATGGATATCTAACAACAATAAATCCCAATAAATTTGGTTATCATTTATTCAAAATATTTTTACAAGTAGAGAATATTGAAGAGGAGAGAGAAAAACTAGTAGATTATCTTAAATCAAAAGAACAAATTTATTGGATGGGACTTAGTGAAGGAAATTGGGATATGGCCTTTGCAACCTATGCAAAAAACCAAGTTGAGTTTTATGAAATAAAAAACGATTTATTAACAAAATTTAATCATATAATTGTAAAAATGGCAACTGGTGAATTAGTTGATGTTCATCAATATCTGAAAAATTTCTTACTTCCACAAAAATTTGAAACAATTAAAGAATGGGATAAGACTTTACTTTGGGGAAATGTTACTGAAGAAAACAATTTAGACAAAATAGATAAAAAAATATTACAAATTCTTTCAAATAATGCTCGTATTCCCATTACTAAATTGGCGCGAGAAGTTAAATCTACAGCATCAATAGTTAGATCAAGAATAAAAAGACTTGAAGAACTTGACATTATCCAAGCATACAGGATAGCACTTGACTTAAATAAACTAGGATTAGAATTTTTTAAAGCAATAATTTATTTAAAAAAATTACCCCCCAATAGAAAAAGGGCATTTTATGAATACATAAAGAACCACCCAAAAATAATCTATTTTATCAGAACATTTACTCCTTGGGAAATAGAATTAGAGTTTGTGGTTGAGAGTTACCTTGAATTTAATGAAATCATTAAAGAGTTACGTTCAGAATTTTCAGATGTAATAAAAAATTATGAATTAATGTTAATGTATTGGGAATCATGGTTCCCTGCATACAAAAAACTATTTGAATAGGAAATGCTCTGACAAGGAATTTTAATTTCAATGAAAATTAGTATTAGCTACAGGATGTTAGTAATCGCTTCTTTGTTCAAAGACTTTCTCTAAAAGATATGTTTAAATTGTTCCAACATATTTGTTTGAAAAAAGTATATACTGGAGTATATGTTGAGTGACATGGCATTTGCGCGCAGAGCTTATAAATAGAATTGTCCCCATAGATTATATGAGAGAATTAAAGAAATATTCTAAAGAAACAAGAAAAAAATACAAAAGAAAACTAATAAATTATATCAAAAAATACCCTTATTCTAGTTCACCTGAAATCTATATCAAAATAGGAGTTAGAGTTCATGACCATTTTTTTAAAATGAAAGACCTTTATGACGAAGCAGGAATTAAATATATAAAAGGATCTCAAAAAAGGATGAAAAAAATAAAAGAAAAAATAATTAATTTCATAAGGGATAATCAAAAGGCCACACAATGGGAAATAAATAAAAAATGTAATACTCATGTTCAAGAAAGTTTTAAAGGAGGAATTAGAGAGGCTTATCAACTAGCAAAAATTGAATATCCTGAAGAGAGAAGAAAGGTTTATGGTGCAGCAAGAAAAAAAATAAGGAAAAGATCACAAAAATTTGAAAATAATGTTTTAAATTTAATAAATCAAAATTATTATACAATTAAAAGATATAAAAATAAAAATGGAATTGCTGATGGTATTGTTGAGATTGATGGTTCTTTATTTATTATTGAAGTCAAGGATTATCAAAGCAAACCAATCTCTTTGTCAGACATAAAACAATTGAATCGTTATATTGAAGCTACAGAACATTGTAAAAAAGGTATTTTAGTAACAAGTAGAAAAAATAAAAAAGAGAACATTTATATAGGAAGTAATCGGATTTTTATTAGAACAATAAAAGAGTTAGAAAGAATATTGTTACCACTTTCAAGGGATGCTAGCATAACTCGGTAGTGTAATCGATTATAGATTTTTAGGGATCTATAAGTTAAAGCTCCAGACCGATCGATGGGGGTTCAAATCCCTCGTATCCCATATTTTAAAACTGCACTTCTGCAACACCCAGCTCAACTTCGAAATAAGGCTTTACCTTGTAAACATAATTATCTTCATTAAACTCAATATCTTTTGCACTTTCACCTACAACTTTGGTATTTGAAACTGTGATAGAAAAGTCACTCAATTCAAAAGAAGAATTACAAGCAGTGTTAAACCCATCTAAATAACCAACAAAAATATTTCCAAAGCTAGTTCCTTCAGTAACTTGGTCAGCTGATAGTTGTGCAGCTAAATCTAAATAATACAAACAATTCTCTCCTTGTTGATATGTGTTGTAAACCTCAATCTCAGCCTGACCCAAATAAAATTCATTTGAATCTTTTTCAGGAGCATTGCTATAGAAAATCATGATTGATGCTATGAAAGCAATTACACATAGTAAGAGCATTACAGTTCCTTTCTTATTCACACTCTCACCTCCATCTGCACCAAAAGAGTTGTGCTAGGATCTGCACTAGGCAAAGTTATCTCTGCATCCACTACATCACCCCATTGCAAGCCTGCATCATAACAAATAAAAACCATATCATCACCATCATAAACTTTAATGAACCATTCATCATCATAAACAGGACTTAAAAAATCTATCATTATATCTTTCATCTTGTCATCACAGAAGAGTCTGTCTGTGAACATCGTCTCATCTAAATACCCTTGATCTAACAGACTTTGAACATCCCCTCCAACAGTTAATGCTATTATCTCTCCAACTGTTTTATCGTCAGTTATATCTAGTTTCAAGGTGTTTGTCAAATCAGTGCCCATGAACCTTGCATCAACTGATTGTATTCTATTTTCTGAAGTGAAAAAAGATTCTTTTGCTGATTCTAAAGAAATTGCATGGCCTGCTTTTATGAAATATAGTAAAGTTACACCAATGATTAAAAGTATCACAACTACTATAATCTCTACTGTGTCCTCAACTTGTGCTTTTTTGTTTAACATTGTGGTTTCTCTAGTATGATTCTCATTGATGTAGGAGTTATTTCTCCATCTTTGTAAAGATAAATTGTTTTCCAAATAATTACAGGGTCATAAATTGTTTCTCCTATGTTTCTATCACCAATCGTGATGTTTACTTCACTGAGCATATTTTTGTAACAGTTGTTTGTAAAAACTTCTTGCGTGAATTTGTCCCAGTCAATTGTTCCTGGATAAACTCTGTCGTCATCTGAATATACAAAACAATTTTCAGAGTAAAGTGTTTCTGCGATCAAAAGTGAGTTTTCTGTTTCTTTTGTACAAATTACTGATTCTGCTTCATATCCTTGAAACATTGCTCGCATGTACAAGAACATGAATGCAATTATGAAAAGTGCAACTATGAAGTATAACCATTTGTGTCCTAGTGTGTATTGTGCTTTTTTCATGATGCTACCTGCAAGTTTGTTGAACCATATGCTTTGTATAGTGTTATGTTGTAATAGTTTAAAGCAAGGAATGATTCAGTTTTAGTTAATTGGAAAGGGTCAGCTGACTCTACCTTATATATGTCTTTCAAAGAGTATTGATATTCAATTTCACCTGGTGCTGAAAGTAATGTTGGTGCCATTAGGTTAAGATCTTTTTCAGTGTAAATCTTTTGTGTGTTAGACATAGAGTCAAAGTTAACTGTTGAAAATATGAAAATGCTTGCTACTGTAATTCCTAGAATTATTTCAAATAATAGAAATAGTTGCTGTGCTTCACCTTGACCTCTTTTATTCATGTTAATTCTTAGGTTAATTAATATTAAAAAGGTTTTGTTAGAATGTTAATGATGAAGTTGTACAAGCTGGCTTTTCTTGGTACTCTGAAAGCTTTGTTTCTTCAATGAAATGGAATGTATTGCTTTCGTAATATAATCTGTTTGAAACTATGATTGGCTCATCATTCATTGATGGACCTAGGTAAAGGTATTTGTCATAGTATAAGTAGAAACTGTTGTAGTCTGATTTGAATTTTATGGCTGAGTTTGAGTATAAGGATGTTTCATCATCTCTGTCTAGCAAATTTACTGTGTCATCAAATTCTAGAACTAAATTTTCTTTAAGGAAGTCAAAGTCAATTTCGCACATACAGTCATTTGAATTTTGGCATTGTTCTAAGTTTGTTTCTTGTAGTTTGTATGTGTCTATCAATTCTTGCTTTTCTTCAGCAACAAAATCTTGTTCTGCTGAAATGTATACAGTGTCTCCATCTTTTTTGTAGTAAACTGTAAAGATTCCTGTATCTGGTCCTGGCATGAAAACTCCATGGTCGCAATCAGGGTCAACAAATGTTATGTTTGTTTGCAGTTCTGTTATTGGAGTGCAAAGGTTGCTTTTTTCACAAGCCTTTTTTGTTAATACCTCATCAAAAATTCCTTTTTTACAAAGACAGATACAAGGAGCACTTCCGCAAGAATCTGGTCTTGTTATTTGCCATGTAAAAGTCCATTTTTCTAATGGCCCTGAGTCTGGACAGTTCCAAGCTCTATCTCCAAAGTTGTCGCTTCCAGGTTGAAATGCCATCAACACATAGCCTTCACTGATATAAAAAATTTGATAACCTTGTTCTTGGTCTTGCAAGTCAGATATGTTTGTTACAAATTTTTCATAGCTATCAGCTACTTTACTTTGCTTTTCGTAATACTTGTATGCAACAATACCAATTGCTGACATCAAAAGAACTGCTATAATAATACCTATTAGAAAGTTTAATGATGATTCCTCTGCACTTGCTTTTTTGTTTATTTTCATTCGTACCCAGTACCTTCTAGCCCTGAAAAGATGGATCCCATGATTCCTTGTATCTTTTCTATGAAAACTCCAATCTGATTTCTAAATACAATTACAACAACAACTAAAACCATTACAGCTAAAGCAAGAATAATAATATACCTTATAGTAAGTTCACCCTTTTTTAACATATAAAGAAAGAAAGAAAAAGATTATTTAAATGTTTTTATTCTTCTTCGCCTGGACTAAGACATTCATCACCGCTGAAATCATAATCTAAACCAAGAGTATCCATTAATTCTTCACAATTTTCATAGGTTTCTGCTACTGCTTCAGTAAATCCAGGGTTTTGCCATTGTGATTTGGAGTTAAAGCTACAAGCACTTTTACAAACTGTTTCTGCTAATGTTAGTTCTTGTTGGCTTAGACCTGTGGTTTCCTCAATACTAGAACCAATCTCTCTAAAGCCACCCATAAAGAATATTGCACCTATAATTAAAACAATTAATGCTAGTGCAGCAATAATAATAAAATTCATTGATAATTCGAGTCCTTTTTTGTTAAACATATTGTTTCACCTCTTTTATTTAATTGTTAAACATAATATTTAAACCTTTCTATAACTTTAACCATGACAAAAGTCTCTTTGTGATGTTTCAAAGAAAGAATAGATTTGTGTAAAGTCTGTTCCTCCAAAAGTCTTAGTACCAAGACCATTAATTATTACTTCTGGATCTATATCTTTTTGATTCTCTTCAATCAAAGTTGTTAGGATACAATAGTTGTTTCCATCTACATTGTAAAGCAAAGGTGCTGACCCTAATTCATCAACATGTTCTTCATTTGATGAAAGGTCTCTATAGAAATAGTATTCATCACCTTCATACTCAACATACCAGTTGTCGCCATCATCAAATATCTCTACTTGGCCAGGATATATGCAACCAAAATTTCTTTGACTTCCACTTTTTTTAACTACAAACAAACCAATTGATTTTGAATTGTATTCTTCTGAAGCTAAAACTTCTTGATTTTCTGTCATTGACATTAATCCTAAGTTCCCACCTTGGTTAAGGAAGATTATTGAGTGTCCACCTGCAAGATCTGTTTCTTTGTTAAAGTTGCAGAAACAATTTTCTTTTGCATAATTAAAACATTCAACCATGTCAGATGAAAATTCATTATAAGTTGTTAAAGTTGTGTTCTTTGCCATGTCTTGGCTTTGGAAAGTTTCTTGTCCTATTTGAAAAGTATCGTCAGCAATCCCAATTAATTTTTCTTTTGATTCTGGCCAAATCATCAATACTGTAATCACAACTACAAAGATTACTACAATTACAAGCAATGCTGATACTGCTGATGATGGACCTGAGCTGCTCATCTTCCTAATACATTCTCCAAAAAGTGGGCTAACCCTTCCACTACTTTTTCTTTAACTGTGTCTGAAAATACTAAAAGTATGACTAAAACTAATAATCCTATTACTATCCCTACAATTACTCCCCATGCTACTCCTTTTTTATTCATGTTGAATCTCCCATTGCTAGATTTGGGCCATAAACAATACAACCTTCAGTTGCAGGGAAAAGACCAAAAGGTAATTCTCCTGTTGCTTCTTCATATCCTTTTGATCCAACTGTTACAGAAACTGCAAGGCCTGGATTAATACTCATTGCAGCAACATAAACTGCTGTTTGACCAAGCATGTTTTCAAAATAGTTTCTATCAAAGCTAGGATCTTCAGTTATTAAAATTTGGTCATGGTAACTTTTACCAAATAATTCTTGGTCATCATAATATAATATATAATAAGGTTTTTCTGCTTCTAGGATCATGTTACCAATTGTTGCAGATGTGCTGTCAAAGCATAGAGTTAGTCCTGGAGAATCTTCTTCTAAGTAATTATAATCTGAATAAATCATGTCTGTTATTGTTTTTCCATTGTTATGGGCTAATATATATTGGAAATAATCTTCTAGTGGCATATCTTCTTGTAAACTAAATGCGTATACAGGGTACACTTCATCATATGCAGCACCATAATCATTCTGTCCTTTGTGGTACATCCACCAAGTGTTTCTTATGTATTTACTAAATTCTGTTTTTGTTAAAGGGTCTTCTATTATGTTAAATGAGCATAGTGTTGGGAACCAAGTCATTGCACCACCACCACCTTTGATTCCATTTGATAGCCAACAACCATATTGTTCTACAAACTCAACATTTAGTATTGAACCTTGAGTTTGTGTCATTAAAATTATAAAAATTACTAAAAAGGATAAGCCTAGGACTACTGAAATGATTACCCAAAAAGCTCCTGATGTATCTTGTCCTCTTTTAAAAAAGTGCATTTCTAAAACTCCATATTATTATCATTGCTGCAACTCCTAATGCAAGAACTGCAAGTACAACCACTATTGTTTTGAATGCCATTTAATCACCTACATTGTTCCAACTGCTGCAGCGAGCAAGTTGAATGCGAATATTGTTATTGCTGCAATCATTACATATAATATTGACGATCTATATAAGTTTTTGCCAAGTGAGTCTTCTTCTTTTAATTTGTCTACACCATTCTCTATACCATTTGCTAGTACTGTTAAAACATATACCATTTGTACAACATAAATTCCAACAACCATTTGTAAAAAGAAAGGAGGCATTAAACTTTCTATAGGGAATAGATCCATTAATCCACCACCACCTAATCCTGCTGCCTCTCCTCCATCTCCTGTTGCTGCTGACATCTGTGTTGCTAAAGAGCCAATGATTGTTGTAATCATGGTTCCAATACCTACAACAATACCTGCAATTAATGGAGTTAAGAATGCTACTTGTGCTTTCATAGAAGAACTAATTTCTGCTAAAAGATCTTTTAACCTCTCTGTAACTTTGTTAATTCTATCTAAATATTCTGCAATGCTTACTAATGCTTTTGATACAATTTTTGGTCCTTTTTTGCTTGACTCTACAAGAACTTTCATTGTACTTTCAATTAAAGGAGATGGGAAAGTGATAAGTGCTCCATTTTTTTCATTGAAAATTGCATCTTCTAAATTCATCCCCATGCTTTTAATATTTTTATCAACAATTCCTAAGAATTTTCCTGTTGGTGTTGGACCCAAACTTTGTGAAACTTTTCCAAATGCCATTTCTGCTGGCATACCTCCACCAATCCTGTTACCTAACTGGAATATTGCACCTCTAAACTCTGTTTCAAGTTTTTGTGTTTCGTCACGAATTTTAATTAAATTTTTTGATCTCGTTTTATAATAAAAACCTAAGCCTAAGCCTAAGCCCAAAGGTATGAGAAGACTTAACATAACTGCACCAATTCCAAAAGGTCCAACTTGGAGACCTGTTTCAGTTGTTCTATAATCTAAAAGTTTCATGCTCTCTCCAAGTTGCATTTCTGCAGCTGGATCCATTGCATGTAATATGAATGGAGAGAAACCAATTAAGAGAAAAACAAAAATCATGAAAATTGCTACATGTTTAGGGTCAATTAACATTTCTGAATCTTTTCCTGTTTTGAAAGAAAGCATTTGCATTTTTTTATAAGATTCATGGGCCTCTGAAATGTCTGTTTGAGCATAACCCACTGGCCTCTTTGCTAGAATTGAATAACCAACATAGAAAACAATTACTGGCAAAGCTAAGTTGTAAAGCATGAAAACATGGAACCAACTTACACCCATCATTCCACCTAACAAAGGAAGTACAATCAAACCAAGGATCGGCAAAATTACTCCAAGCATGTGAAGCATTGTTATTGGTGATTTAACTTTTTGTGCAAAGTGAAGCATACTTTCATATGTTCCTTCTAAAATTATTTCTAAGGATTTTTCTAAAAGTTGAATTCTTCTTTTTTCATTTGCTTCAAATAAAGAGGACTCAATCAAGTGCATTGATTCAACAAATTGTAAGTTATGGTCTTTCCATTGTAGTAAGTAGTTTTCAATGGAATCTGTTATGTTTGAAAATCTTTGTGTTTCAACATCCCAGTAAATTTTTCTTAGGTCTAATGCTAAAGGGTTTCCTACATGTTCACCTGCAAACTTAATTGCATGTTCTAAGTTAGAAGTGTGTCTCATGTAGATCACAATGTAAAGAATACAAAGTACCATTTGGTTTGAGGCTTGTAATCTATGTTTTTGTGCTAAGTGTATTGGATAGTTTGTTAATGGGAATAATAAACCTACACCTGCAAAAATTAAAAATGCTGAGAGTAGTATTTGGGTGTTGCCAATCAAAAATGTAAGAAAACCTAAGAGAAAACCCATTAAAACAAATCCTGCCATTGTTAAGATTGCTAAGGAATAAGATGATGCAGGTGTTACATTTAATTGAATTACTTCAATTGCCTCTTGCACTTTTTTTATTTTTTCTTTGTCAGAAGGTTCTAAGTTTACGATTGAAGATGCAAACATACATGCCTTTTCATATAAAGTATTTTGCAATCCTGTTGCTTCTTTTCTAAATGTGTTGTAATCTTTTGTAAAAACTTCTTTAGATGGTTGATCCATTGCTGATTGAAACTGATCTCCTAATTTACTTCCATACTTGTCTAGAATTTTCCTTGTACCTTGATCTATTTCCACCATCTTTTAGTTAATTAATTGTATATAGAACTTTATATATGTTTTTATAATAAATTAAGCAACATATCTTTTACCAGTAGGCTTATAACGTTTACAAGATCTTCTAAATGCTTCTGCATCTCTTGCACCTTGCTCTAGTGCTGCTCTAATCCCTCTCTCCATAGCAGCTTTTATTCTTGGATTATCAGGAGTAGCCTTTTCTGTCAAAAGCTTTCTTCCTGTACCTAAAAATGCAAGCTCATCTTCAACCCTTGTAATTTGTTCTAATTCACCATCCAACATAACAGTCACCAACCCCCTTCTTGAGATATAAGTTAAATCAACATCAAAAAATTCTAATCTATAAGTTTCAAAATTGTCTCCTTTGTCTAAAAGAGGTGTCTTGGGAAATTTTTTATTTAGTTCTGCTCTAAATTCGTTATCATAAGGCCACATTTGAGGACCAACATACCAGATTACCATTATGATTCTAAGGTAGTCAAAGTTTAAGAATTTTCCTAAAAAGTAAATTTCTTATTTCTTAAAGATTCTTTTAACCATTCTTCCCATCTTTCTACAATTAAGTGTGGGTCTTGTGCACCAACTTCTAATTGTACTTTTTCCGAAATTCTATGGAACATGTCATTACTCATCACTACAAACTCTGCTTCAAGAATATTTGGTAATTTTGCTTTATCAGAATATTCAACTAATAATTTTTTTGTTCTTGCTCTCATTAAAACATTTTCCCAGATTGCATCCCAGTTACCAACCCATTCTTTAACATTTGCACCAATGGATTTCAAAACTTCTGATTCACCATTTATCAGGTCTGATGTAGGTTCTAATAGATCTGTTTTTGCATTGTATTTCATTAAGTCAACAAAACCACCTTCTCTTACAGGATCATCTTCCCAATCTTTTCTTACTTCTGTTATTGAAAGGCATCTTCTTACTCTTTTCATTCCACCAGCAGATCTAATTGGATTACACATTGCAATTATGTCTGTTGCTTTGAAAGATGTTTTTGGTACACCTAAGTCATTCACAACCCTATCAAAAATACCATAAGGTGAATCACCGTGAATTGTACCTGCAACAACATTTGCTGATGCACCAATCCTCATTGCTTCATAAAGTGCTACAGCTTCTCCTGAACGAACTTCTCCGACTATAAGTGCTGAATCACCAAGCCTTAAAGATGTCCTAATACCTTCATCTGCAGGAACTTCTGAACCTCCTTTAACAAGTGCTGCTCTTACTTTCAAAGGTTGAATATTGTAGCCTAATTTTCTTAGTGCACTTGTTGGAATTTCTAAAGTATCCTCAATTGTAAGTATCCTATACCTTCTCATAATTTCTAACAATAATGAACCTAAGAAAGATGTTTTTCCTGAAGATCTTGTACCTGCTACTAAAATAGATCTTGAACCATCAATTAAAAAACTTAATAGTCCTGCACCTAAAGATGAAACCATTCCATTTTTTATGAATAAAGGTAATGTCCAAGGAATATCTCTGTGTCTTCTAAAAGATAAACCATAACCAAAAGGATTTAATGGTTTTGTAATAATTGAAACCCTGTTTCTTGAACCTGGAAGTTCTATTTCAGTGTCGAGAATAGGGTTTGCTTCATCCAAGGGTCTTCCCGAGAGTAACCTGAACTTTGTTGCCCATGATTCAAAATCATCTTTTGAAGGTGTGATGTTTGAAACACATTCCTGAAAATCTGAATGAAGTACAAAAATAGGAACTTCTCCCATTGGAGAATTTATTGTTAAGTCTTGAACCTCTTCATCTTGTAGGATTAATTCAACAACACCAAAACCAACTGTATGCCTTACTAAAATTTCTGCAAGTTCTAGAATCTCTTCTGGAGAATATTGTAAACCTCTTTGGTCAGCTAGATCTCTAATCAAATCAGTTCCAATGTTTGTAAAAGTTTCTCTCATTTTTTCAGGGTCTAAAAAGTCTTCTTCTCTTGGTTTGTGCTCTGAAAGGACTGATTTTGCTAAATCTATTAATTCATATTTGTCCTCAGAAAGTTTGAATTCGGGTGGTGTAATATGATAAAGATTTTTTATGTCTGTAGTTGTTTCATATATGTTAACATCAGTATTTTTTCCTGTTTTGTATACTGCTAATTGTTTCCCATCTAATGGTGGAGATGCTTGGATCTTTGAAAACATAAAGTCTGGAGTTACTGCTGGTCTAAAAATTAATTTGTAAATTTCTCTATTTTCTTTTGTATAACCTGATAGATATTCTCTTGCTGCATTTACTAAATTTGTTTTGTCAAGCTCATCAAATATTTTGTTAAGCATTGCTAAGTATGTTGTAAAGGATTCTTTTTTTAGAGGATCTTTTGCATTTTTTAGATTAATATGTTCTGTCCTCATCACTCTTTTTAGTTCAACATATGCTGCAAGTGGATCTGTTTTTAGTAGAGTGTATAGAAGGTATCTTAGTGTTTCAAACCTTTGTGCTAAAAGTTCTTGTGGATCGTTTTGTGAGCCAAAGTTATTTAGTGAAAGTACTTTCTTATTCTTTATGAAATAAGAGTATATCTTTGCAATTTGCATTAACATTTGGGTTTGTTCATAAGAATAATTGAAATTCCTTCTTTGAAAAAAAGTAACTCTTGATGTTGAAGGATTTTCAACCAACCTATCTATAACATCCATCATTACTAAAGGATTATCTTCAATAGAAGGAGTGTAAGCCTTGTTTAGGTAATTCAATTTAAGTATTACTTCTTCACCTTCCTTAATTAGCTTGTAATCTTTATCTTTTTTTGTAAAGGACATGTTTATTTAGTATAGAAGTGGGTTAAAATAGTTTTCTGTGTTATATATTATAGAAGAGTAATTTATTTAAGAGAGTGTGTAGGTTGTTGAATTATATGTCCCATCACGAAATAGTTGCATTATTTATGACATCAATTGATGTTGTTGTTGATAAAGTGGTAGGAACTTCTAGAACAGGTCCAACATGTACTATTTCTGTTAGTGGACATGATTCTGTAAAAGAGGTAATTTTTGAAGGATTTTACCCTCCAATACGAAGAAACCAAAAAATAAGAGTTCATCTTTCTCAGGCAGATTTTGCTTATCCTGAAGGAGATGAAAGAATTGTTATTGATCCTGAGGAAAAAGAAAGAGAGATTGCAATAATTTGGTCATGTAGGGATTTGAAACCTTCTGAAAAAGCCTATACTATTTCGCTATTAGATAGATATGGTCAAGTTGTTTCTGGACCTTACCATTCATCAGTAGACTTTAGGTAAATTTATATACTATTTTGCATTAAAATGTTATGATGGCACAGCAACAACCACAACAAGTTGATATTCCGGGGATGGTTAATGAGTTAGTTAATAGGATTAGAATTCTTGAGAGTAAACAAAACTTGTTTGCTGAAAAGTTGCTTATTATGAATCAAAATATGATTGAAGAGCATAAAAATAGTATTGCAGAAGTTAGGAAAATGGCTCTTTCTGTAAAAGATGTTAATGAAGATATGAATAATCTTAAAAATATTATGAAACATTTGACTGATGAGGCTGCAGGTTTTGCAAAGGATGAAGATGTCAAAGTTTTAGAAAAGTATATTAATGTGTGGAACCCTTTGAACTTTGTTAGTGAAAAAGAAGTAAAAGAGATGGTTCAAAAAGAAATAGAAAATGGCAGAAAATCAAATACCAGTGAATGAAGTCCTTGAATTATTAAAGCAAGGAAGGAGTAATGAGGAAATAACTACTTCTTTAGAGCAGAAAGGATTTAATTTGCAACAAGTTTCTGATGCTATTAATCAAGCTAACATAAAAATGGGAGTGGAAGGGAATATGCCTCCAACTGGAATGCAAGAATCTTCTGTTAATCAAGAAATTCCTATTGCTGAGGAACAACCACAACAAGTTTCTGCTCCACCAGCTGAACCTCAATATCAAATGCCGCAACAAACAGGGCCAGACTATAGTAATATACAAGCTTTGGTTGAAGAAGTTGTTGAGGAAAAATGGAAAGAATTTATCAGAGATGTTGGTGATATTGCTGTTTGGAAATCAAGAGTTGCTGATGATCTAGAAGCAACTAAGCAAGAAGTGTTAAGAACACAAAAAAGGTTAGAAGAATTACAAACTGCTGTTCTTGGAAAGGTTAAAGATTATAATCAAACTGTGCTAGATATTAACACAGAAATGAAAGCTCTTGAAAAAGTATTTGGTAAGATTTTAGAGCCATTAACAGAGAATATTAAAGAGTTGAAGAAGGTTGCAGCTGATATTAAAGGAAGTGCTCCTTCTAGACCAAATTTACATGATAGATTTTAAAATAATTTTTTCTTATTAAATATAAATAACATAGTACTCTCTGTAGTTTATGCAGAGGAAGAAGAAACAAACCTTACTATTAATGCAGCCATAAGTAATATTATGGAAACTCCTAAAACTTTTGGATGGAAAAGAATCTGTCCAACTACATTTCCTAAATTGCCATCATCTGAATCATCAGGAGAGGTTATTGCATGTACTTGGTCTCCATATACAAGAGTTACTGCATAGGCAAGTATCCCCATTGAAATAAGAATAATTGTCCAAGTAATCATTTGGTTTTGAGTTATTACTTCAAGGATAAATTCTCCTTTGTAACCCATGAACATGAAAACTAGGATTATTAAAATTAAAAATATAAACATAATCACAAAGAAAGGTGTTATTGTTGATACAATGTCAATTAATTCTGGAACTACAATAAAAAGTAAAGCTATACATAAAGCAATTATCCAGTTAATTGCTTTGTTTTCTCCAAAGAAACCAGTTTTTTCTAGTAAAGCCCAAACTATTACAAGTACAAAGAAAAATACAAACATAGGGATGAAATATTCAAGTATCCCAATGTCTAACATTGAAGCCATTACTTCTTACCTCCACTTACAATGCCATCACCGAAATCTTTAAACATATCTCCAAGTGATTTTTTACCTTCACCAGTTCCAGTTATGAACCAAATAAATACTACAATTGCGGCTATTCCTATGAAAAGGTTTCTATCATAAGCTGAAAATTCCATCCAGGTTGGCAATGAATTTCCAAAGGATGTTGAACTGAAAAAAGAGTAACCGACACCTATTAAAGCAATAAAAAAGGCAACACCCATAGGCATTCCTTTTAGTTCCAGGTTTACTCCAAATATTCCTATTAACACCAATAAAGAAATTAACACAATTGCTACCATTGAAACTTTTGGTAAAAATTCGTTTGTTAATTCTACTATGCTTGAGACTCTTACGAATAAAAATGCAAAAACCAAAGCAATTACAACATTAATGTTCTTTTTCTCTCCAAAAAGGCTAAGTTTGCTTAAAATTGCAAAGAAAATAGTAAACACTAATAAAAAGGGTAAAGCAACATCATAAAATCCCATTGAATCTAGGGTTTCTATCAAGTCTGTGAAATTAAAGTTTTCAAATACCATTAGTCATCATCTCCTCCATTGTCTGATTTTCCTCCAACTACATAAAATACAATTCCTGCCATTGCAACTACAAAGGCGCCAATTATAAAATAATCAGTATTCTTTCCACCACCTGGGAAAAGGAATCCTAAAAGTATTCCTGACCATCCAACCGCGTAAATAAAGATTAAAACAACTGATAAAAGTAAAAGTGCTGCGATTGGTGCTTTCCAATCTTTGAAAAATTCCATGAAATTGAATTCTTCTTTACTTGTGAAAAATGCTCCAATTAACATTAAGAAGCATAAGATTGCTAATAATACTAAAGCTACCAAGGGTAATGAGTTTTGAATTGCAGCAACCACTTCTTTTGCAGCTAAAACAAAGAATGCTACTACAAAAGCTGTCATTGCGTTTAGATTCTTTTTTGGATGGTTATCCTTCCCCTCTGTTCCAAAAATTTTTGTTTTTTCTAATATACCAAAAAAGATTGTAAAAACTAATAAAAAAGGTAAAACCACATCAAAGAAGCCCATGTCTTGTAAAAAGACAATTGCACCACCAAATAATGTTTCAGACATAATTTACTTTATAGACTAGTTATATATTTAAATCTATCGGAAGAGGTTAATCCTCTTCTAAAGTTTCATCATCGTATGTTGGAACTGCTGATTTTGAAATGATCATTATATCGCCAACAGCCTTTACAAGTTTGTGGGGAACAATCACTCCTTTTGCACCACCAAGAATTTTAGATAAAAATGAATTTCTTGTAGCACGAATTCTCCAACCTGAAACTTTGTTGCTGTGCAGAATTCCTTCTTCAACATCGCCGAAATAATCTCCTGCGTCTGTGAATACCTGCATACTGTAAACTTCTGATAAATTTTTTATTTTTAGAGACATCTTTTTACCCTCCGATTCGTGTTAAAAAGATAAATCTTTTAAGTATTTAAATACTTTTCTTTTCTGTAATGATACAATATGAAAATCTAGTACTGATTGGCACTTCACATATTGCCATAGAAAGTGTTAACGAAGTAAAGCGAGTTATCAAGGATTTGGAGCCTGGTTTTGTGGCTTTGGAGCTCGATAGAGGTAGATTCATGGGCCTTATGTCTAAAGAGAGAAAGAGGTTGAGCTTGGGTGATATTAGAAAATTTGGAGTAAAAGGTTTTCTGTTTAACCTTTTTGGAGCTTGGGTTGAAGATAAATTAGGTAGGGTTGTTAAAGTTAAGCCTGGAAGTGAGATGAAAGCTGCTGTTTTTAGTGCTGCAAAGATCAAATCCAAGGTTGTTTTGATTGATCAGGATATTAGTATAACTATTAGGAATTTGGTTCAAGGTGTTACATTTAAGGAAAAGTGGAGATTCTTTACTGATATTATTAAAGGATTTTTGTACAAAAAGAAAATGGTTGCTGAGTTTGGTAATATTGATTTACGAAAAGTTCCTTCTGAAAAGGTTATTATAAAAGTTGTAAAAAGAGTTGAAGAAAGGTATCCTTCTGTGTTCAAAGCTTTGATTGATGATAGAAATAAGGTTATGGCTAAGAAATTAGTAAATCTAATGACAAAATTTCCAGATACTAAAATTGTTGCTGTTGTTGGTGCAGGGCATGTTGAAGGAATGTTGGCTCTAATAAAGAAAAGTATTTAAGATAGAGTTGTATTATTGTAATTATGGTTTTTAATAAGAAAGAAATAGTTGCAATGATTATTTCTGTTTTGTTTATGGGTGTTGCATTAGGATTTAATGATAAACAAGAGATTTTTGTTTTAAACTACTTTTTAGCTAACATGTTCATGATGATTCTTATGGTTGGGTTTGCTTTTATTGTGCATCAGTTGGGGCACAAGTTAGTTGCTTACCTTTCTGGGTTTAGAACTGAGTATAAATTATGGGGTTTGCAACAAATAAGGTTCTGGCCTTTACATAAAAGATGGACTATTTTGAAAACACCACAGTTTCCTAAAACTATAAAGTTCTGGGGGAAAGAATATGTTATTGAAAGTTTTCCTATAGGATTAGTGATTGCCTTTTTGGTTACAATTTTGTCTAATGGTTGGCTTTTCTTCTTAGCTGTTGGACAGTATAATCTTTTGATTGAAAGAGCTTCAAGAGTTGGAAGAAAGTTTGTTGAAGTTACTGATTTTGAAGAAGCAAAAATTGCTTTAGCTGGACCGATGGCTAATATTGTGTTAATGGTTATTGCTGCAATGTTTAACCAACATGGAACTTTTGATAATTTTATTTGGATCAATGGTGCTTTAGCTTTATTTTATATGATACCTGTTTCACAGTTAGATGGTGCTAAGGTGTTCTTTAGTTCAAGAGTGATGTATATCTTTGGATTATTATTTATTATTGGAATGGTTAGTTTAGTTTACTATATTAGTGTGATTCCTCTTTTGATAATTTGTGGAGTGTTTGGCTTAGTTGGTGCTAGTGTTTATTTCTATTACTCTTTTTATAGAGGCAAAGTGTTTTAGAAACCTTTATTAAAATTAGAACCCTAAAGACTGTTATGAACAAATATGATGTAGTTATTATTGGCGCTGGCCCTGGAGGATTAAACTGTGCTTTAGAACTTTCTAAATCTAATAAAACTGTGTTAATTGTTGAACAAAAAAAAAATATTGGACCAAAAGTCTGTGCAGGAGGTTTAACTGGCCAAGATTTAGAATATTTAAATATTCCAAATAAACTTTTGGATTTTAAATTAAATCAGATTACAGTTAAAACACCTTATCAAGAAAAGAAAGTAAAGATGAAAAAAAACTTTGTCTATACAATCGATCGAAAAAGATTAGGGCAATGGCAATTAAAAAAACTGAAAAAAACATCTGTTGATATTAAAACAGGAGTTAGAGTTACAAAAATAGAAAAAAACCAAATAATCTTAAATAATAAAGAAAAAATAAAATATAATTCTCTTGTTGGAGCAGATGGTTCTAATTCTAGGGTTAGAAAATATTTGGGTCTAAAAACAGAAAAAATTCTTTGTGGTATGCAATATATTATCCCGACTACTAAATATAAAGAGCTAGAATTAATTCTTGATTCTGGTTTTTTTCATTCAGGTTATGCCTGGATCTTTCCACATAAAGGTTATGCTTCAATAGGTTGTTGTTGTAACCCTGATTATTTGTCAGGGAAGAAATTAAGGAATAATTTTGAAAAGTGGTTAAAAGATAGTAAAATAAATATAAAAAAAGGAGAATTTCAAGCCCATCCAATCAGTTATGATTATCAAGGATATAAATTTGGAAAAACATTCTTAATTGGTGATGCTGCGGGATTTGCTTCAGGATATACAGGAGAAGGGATGTATTATGCTTTGATCTCTGGTGAAGAGGTTGCTAAAATGATTCTCAACAAGAGATATAAATCAAAAAAAATAAATGAGATCTTAGAGTTAAAGAAAACTCATGAAAATTTTCTAGAATTGTTAGAAAAGAGTTCTTTTTTTAGGGGAATTGAATATGAAATTATAATCTTACTATTAAAAACAAGAATATTTAATAAAAAATTAATCAAGACTTTCTGTCCTTAGAAGAAACTAAATATTGCTTTTTGAATTAACCAAATTATTGCTAAGTAAGTTCCTATAAAATAAATATCAAATATTGCTAGAACTATCATGATTGCTGAAAAGATATCTAGGATGCTTGCTGGATCTTTGATAAAGGGGATTGCTTTGACTGTTAGGTATATTGCACTCCACCAAGCAAGATTTGTTCCAACACCCCACTTCAAAGAGATTAGAGTTCCAGCTACAAGTAAGTCTAGAATCCCAAATAAAACCATTATCATGTGTTTTTGAATTTTTGATTGGTTTATAAAATTTTGGATGCTTGCTTTTTTAGACCTATAAATCTAATTCTTGAACTCTAACATATATTTTGCAAAACTATTGGAGTGACATGGCATTTGCGCGCAGGCTTTATAAATTCTTTAAACTTTTCTTGTAAAAATGTATGAAATAAAAGGTTTTGAGCCTAGGTTGTATCAACAAACTATATTTAACACTTGTATTAAAAGTAATACTTTGGTTGTGTTGCCTACTGGAAAAGGTAAAACTAAACTTAGTATTTTGGTTGCAGTGCATAGGTTGAATAATTTTCCTAAATCTAAAATTTTGTTTTTAACACCAACTAAACCTTTGGCTTCTCAAATTTGTCAAGAGTTCAAAGAGTGTACTAATATTGAAAATATTAATTTGTTTACTGGTGAGATCAAACCAGAGCTTAGAAAAGAGTTGTGGCGGGAGTCAGATGTTGTAATAAGCACCCCTCAAACAATAACTAATGATATAATTAATAAAAATGTTAATTTTTCTGAAATTTCTTTGTTGGTTTTTGATGAATCGCACTTAGCAACTGGTGACTATGATTATGTGTGGTTAGCAAAACAGTATCAACAGAAAAGTGAATTTCCTAGAATTGTTGGGTTGACTGCGTCTCCAGGAGATAATCTTGAAAGTATTTCTGAGATTTGTAAAAAATTGTTTATTGAAGATATTGAAGTTAGAAGTTTGGATGATAAAGACATTAAGCCTTATGTTTTTGAAACTAAGACAGAATATCTTTTGGTTGAGTTGTCTGAGGATTTAAAGGAAGTTAAGAAGTATTTGGATGATTGTTTGAAAGAGAGGTTGGATAAGTTAAAGAATTTTGGTCTTGTTAAGAATATTAAGTATGTTTCTAAAACTAGTTTGTTAGGTATGCAAAGAGAGTTGCAACAAAGGATTGCTCGGGGTGACAGGGATATTCTTTTATGGTCATCAATTTCTCTTGTTGCTGAGTGTTTGAAAGCTCATCATGCTTTGGAGATGTTAGAAACACAAGGAGTTAGTTCTTTGTCTGAGTACATGAATAAGATTTATACAGAGTCTAAAAATACAAAAGTTAAATCTACAAAAAATCTTGTTATTGATACTAATTTTAAGTCTGCTTATGCAAAAACCAATATTCTTATTGAGAAAGGTATTGAACATCCTAAATTATTAAAGTTAAAAGAGATTATTGCTGAGGAAGTTAAAAGTTGTGAAAAGATTTTAGTGTTTAATCATTATAGAGATTCAGCTTCAAAATTAAAAAAAGAGTTGAATAAAATTGAAGGTGTTAAGGCTGAGTTGTTTGTTGGACAGGCTAAGAAGAAAGATACTGGTTTAACTCAGAAAAAACAAATTGAAATGCTTGAGAATTTTAAAGCTGGTAAGTTTAATGTTGTGATCATGACTTCTGTTGGTGAGTTGGGTTTGGATATTCCTGCTGTTGATTTGATTGTGTTTTATGAGCCTGTTCCTAGTGCTATAAGACAAATCCAAAGAAGAGGAAGAACTTCTAGGCACAAAGAGGGGAAATTGAAAGTGTTGGTTACAAAAGGTACAAGAGATGAGGCTTATAGGTGGAGTGCTCACCATAAAGAGAAAAGAATGTATACTGTTTTGAAAGACTTGAAAAGTAAGTTAAGTTTAGGTGTTAAACAAGAAAAGTTAAGTTCTTTTGATTCTAAGTTAAAAATTTATGCTGATTCTCGTGAGAGAGGGTCTGCTGTTATTAGGAATTTGGTTGAAAAGGGTGTTGATGTTAAGGTTCAAAACTTAGAGGTTGGTGACTTTTTGGTTTCTGAGAGAGTTGGGATTGAGAGGAAGGAAGTTCGTGACTTTGTTGATTCTTTAATTGACAAAAGAATTTTGCACCAATTGAAAATGTTGAAAGATAATTTTGAAAAGCCTGTTTTGATTATTGAAGGTGTTGAAGACATTTATTCTGTTCGAAAAGTACATGCTAATGCCATTCGTGGGATGTTGGCTTATATTGCTGTTGGTTTGGGTATCCCTATTGTTAATACAAAGGATTTTCGTGACACTGTAGATTTTTTGGTTGCTGTAGCTAAAAGAGAGCAAGAGGATAGTAAGAAAGAGTTTGGTATTCGTGGTGAAAGAAAACCTTTGACTCTAAAAGAACAGCAAGAGTTTGTTGTGTCTGGTTTTCCTGGGGTTGGTCCTACTCTGGCTAAAGGTTTGTTATCTGAGTTTGGTTCAGTTAAAAATGTTATTAGTGCTTCTGAAGCTGAGTTAACAGATGTTGAAAAGATAGGTAAGAAAAAAGCTAAAGAGATTAGAAAAGTTTTGGATGAAGAATATAAAAAATAAAAAAAATTATTTAAAGTAAAATTTGTATCCTGGAACTATTGCTGCTACTATTGCAATTACTAGGTACCAGTACCAATCTAAGTACAGTATTCCTACCCACAACTTTGCTATCATTAAAGCAAATGCAAAGGTTGTTAACTTTATCAAAGATATATCATACCATTCTAATAATTTCATTCTTTTTTTTATCCATTTACAAAACATGGTTATCACCTCAAATATTAGTAAGTCTAAATTATATATAAAAGTTAGGTTTAAAAAGAGAGAGTAAATCCCCTTTATTATGGAAAAAGTTATTTGGTGTATTGCAATTGATTGGGATGAAAGAAAAACTCTTAAAAGGTTTTGGGAAATCAGTGGAAGAGGCCTGAGAAGCAAAATACCTTTTATAGAATTAGACCGAGAAATGAATGGTTCTGAAGGTTATAAAACTGATTCTATAGATTGGGATAAACTTGCTTTTGCAGGGAATAATAAATCAAATGTCAAATATTATCCTGTTCTTGAAGGCAATGTTCATTTGTATGAATGGTATTTTAAAGTGGATTAATCACTCTCAATGACCAAAGTTCCGTGATAACCACATTTACAATAATATAAACCTAGTATAGGATCAAATGTTAGTTCTTCTGATTTGCATTTAGGACATTGCTTCATATTCTTTAATAATTGTGTATTTTGGACCTGTTCTTGTTAAGTCTGATTTTATTAATTGAAAAGAGTCTACTGTGAAATCAATTTTTTCCATTTCTAGTTCATCTAAAGATTTTTGGAAGGTTTTTTTATTTTTTATTGATTTTAATCTACCAATTGTTATGTGTGAAACAAACTTTTGTTCATTGTGTGCCATACCAATTGTTTCTTGGTCAACTAAAAGTTGTAATTGATTTATTTCTTTAGCTGGTTCTAAGCTTACCCAAATGCATTTTGGGTTGTTTTGGTTTGGAAAAAAACCTAATTTTGATAAGTTTGCTTTTATTGGTTTGAATTTAATTTCTTTTAACTTCTCTTTTAATTGGTTTAATTGTTCTTCTGTGATTTCGCCTAGAAAGATTAATGTTAAATGAAGATTTTTTTTGTGAACCCAGTTTATCTTAGCTTCTTTTACTTGCTTTTTTAGATTGAACAAGTAATCTTTTGCTTCTTTTGGTAAGTTTACTGCTACGAATGCTCTCATGTGTATTATTTAATTTGTGTTTAACTTAGTTAATACTTCTTTTAAAATCCCTACTGCTTCTTTTAATTTATTTCCATGTCTAACACAGTCTTCTGCTCCTAATCCTACTGGAGTCCCTTTATTCAGAAGATCTTGTGATACCATCCATATTTTAGTATCTGCCTTTTCAATTAAATCTCTTATTTTTTCAATATCTGCCATTTTATATCACCAAGAGAAATAAATATTTTGATCTTTATAAGAATTCTGCTAAAATCTTTGCTGCTGTTTTTGATGTAATATTATTAATATCATTATCAGGGTTAACTTCTACAATGTCAATTGCTATTGGAATTAAGTTTCTAACTCTTTGTAGAAAGTATAATAATTGTCTTGTTGTTAATCCTGCTGGTTCTGGGTAGGATACTCCAGGTGCATGTGCTGGATCTAGTACATCTATGTCAATTGAAATGTAAAGATCTTTTTCTTTTAATCTTTCCATTACTATGTCGCAGGTGTCTTGGAGTTTTAGTCCTTTTACTGGAAAATAAGTTATTCCTTTACTTTTTAGATATTGTATCTCTTGTGGGTGAGGGTTTCTTATACCTATTAAAATCACATTTTCTGGTTTGACTACATTTTCTTCAACTAAAAATTTTAAGTAATCTAGATGTGTTGGTTTATCGAACTGTTGGAACACATCTGGATGTGCATCAAAGATTAATAATGCTGTATTTTCTGTTGCAATCTTTTTTACTGTGTGGTATGTTATGCTGTGGTCTCCACCTAAGTATATTCTTGATTGAGGTATATTGCTAATATCTGCTGTTTCTGTTTGTTGTTCTTTAATATATTTACCATATTCATTTGAGAAAATATTCTTTAATTGTTTAACTATTTCATTTGGTGCTTTTTCACAAGCTTTGTGTTCTCCATCTGAATAGGGAATAAGAGTTATCATGAGTCTAAGAAAAAATAGATGTTTTATAAAGTTATCTGGTGATTGTTAGAGATTTCATCTTTTCTACAATCTTCTTAAGTTTGGGTTTTGAGAAATGTTTTCTTGCAGGTTCTAGTTTTTTAACTAAGGCCTCTCCTACTGCTGTTTTAAGATCCATTGGATGTAATTTTCCTTTTTTGTAATCAGTTTCAAGCTTTTGATAGGAATCATAGCTTACATTACCTCCAAACTTTTCAGGTCTTTCAATATTTAATACAAATTTGTCATCAACAAATAAAAGGTGTTTTGTCCAATCTAGTACTGGGTTGAATCCTGTTTCTTTTTCAGGACAAAATGCTTTTTTCATTTTTTTTCTAATTTCTTCTGGAGAATCTAGTAAAAATACTGCAGAATTAGGAATTGACTTTGACATTTTTTGTGTACTCCAAAGTTCTTGAATATTCTCTTTCGGCACTGGCCAAATAGATGGTTTTTGTAAACCTAAAATTAAATGATGATGGACTGCAATTGGTGAAACCTTTTCTTTTTCCTTATTCAAAAGAGGTTTAATTGTTAATTTTTTTGCAACTTCTCTTGCCACTACATGAGCCTTTCTCTGATCCATTCCAGAATGGGCTATATTTAGTCCTTGAATAAATATATCTGCAACTTGCATAGGGGGATAAACTAATTGAGCAAAATTAACTGATTCTCCTTCTTTCCTACCTAGAATTGTTATTGATTTCATTGCTTTGTTCAAAGTTATATGTTTGCTTACATCTAACATTGTTTGCCAGTATAGATCATTGTTATGGTAAAGTTCATCTCCTGTAATGAATTTTACTTTTTTTGAATCTCCGCCCATAATATCAATTGAAACTTTCAGAGCTTCTCTAAAATATTCTGCTCCTATACCTCTTATTAGATCTAAATCTCCACCTAATTTATTATTAATCCAAGCATGCCAAGTTGCTAAATAACAAGAACATTCTACTCCTGCTTTTTGAAAATCTGCAATTTTTTGTCCACACATTAATCCTGTTCCTAAATGAACTCTACCAGAAATTTCGAAGCCAATATAATGTTTTAATTTTTCTTTGTTTTTTAGAAATTTTTTAAGATCTTCTGGAGTTAACACTTCTTCAGTGTTCCTTGCAATCAAATCAAACTTTTCTTGGACATTCATAGATATCTAAATATTCAAAGACTTTAAATAATTTCCTTTTCTATATATACATATGACAATATCTTATGAAGAATATCAAACTCGTTTTCGTATGATGGAAAAAGATATGCATAAGTTTTATGGTGGTTTAATCAAAAAAGGTGTTTGGGACAAGTATAATGAGATTTTAACGCCAATGGGAGAATCTATGAAATTTTTAAGGGATATTACTGAAAGAGAATATAATAATCCTGAAGTTAGAATTCAAATAATTATACATTTAGGTATTCTAAAAAATTTAATTATGGCAATAAGTGATAAAATACATTATCTTCCAAGAGATGTTTTACTTAAAATTGGTAGAATGATTATAAGAGTTAGAGCTGTTTCCTGAAGAATTTTCAGAAAACCTGAAAGATTTTCAGAATTTTCTAATATGTTATTATAAATAATGCTCGATTATATCTGTTTGTGGAAGAAAAAATCTTGTTGAGAATTGCACTAGTGTGTTCGCTTGTGGGCATAGGGATTGTATTCCTTATGTCCCAAGTTAAAACTTCAATTGCTGAGATAGATGAAAGTCTGATTGGACAACCAGTTAAGATTATAGGTAAGATTAGTGAAGTTAATCACCTTGAAAGCTTATCTATTCTACAAGTTTATGATAACACTGGTGCAATTGAGGTTGTGGTTTTTGAGGGTGTTTATGAGCTTGGACAGGATGTTGAGCTAAGAGGGGAAGTTTCTGAATATAATGAAGAATTACAACTTGTTGTAAACTAATCTGTAGGCTTTAGGAACTGGCATGGATTCAAACTTTAGAATTTCTTCTTTTGTTTTTATTTCTGCTTTGTTTAGAGTGTTTAAGAAATTTGAAAATACCTCATTTGTTGCTAGGACATCTGTCATTGCTCTGTGTGCTCTTTGGTTCTGAACATTTAAGTGTTCACAGATTGCAGAAAGTTTTTTGCTAGGTAATTGAGGTAGTAACCTTGTTGCTAGCTTTCTTGTGCAAATCTTTTCATTGTTAAATACTTTGTTTAGATGTTTTGCTGCGTTTGCTGAAATAAAACCGTGATCAAAAGTAGCACAGTGTGCAACAATTACATTGTCTTCTAAAAAATTTAAAAAATGTGGAAGTACTTTGCCTGCTTTGGGTGCAGATTGTACCATTTCATTTGTTATTCCTGTTAACCTTGTAATAAAAGAAGGGATGGGTGTACAAGGATTTACTAATGTGTGAAACTCATCCTTGATTTTATTATTCTTTACTTTAACTGCAGCAATTTCTGTTATTTGGTGTCTATGTTTTGAGAGTCCTGTTGTTTCCAAATCTAGAACTATATATTCATTTAACACCCCTTTTCACCTCATAAAACAATTAAAAAATTAAAAATTAATTTAATTTGCTTAAAATCCCTGTTATAATTGTTACTATTGCATTCCAAGATTCTAAATCTGGCCTCTGATGTTGTGCTTGTGCTTGTGCTAACTTTAAACAAAAGCTCAATCTTTTTCTAACATCTTTTGTTTCATCTTTTTCTAATTCTACATCTAAATTTGCTCGAAGATTTCTAGTAAAGCTACCAATCATACCTTCTATTTTTTCCAAAAAACTTCCTGTGCCTGATCCAGGTTTACCATAATCCTCTAGAGCTAGATTAATCTTTTTTATTTCTCCTAATTTTTCTACAAGTTCTTTTTTCTTCATTTTTATTCCTCCTTTAAAATATTATAAAAGATTATTAAGATTTAAACTTTATATGGTTTTCTGTGATTTTATGGAAAGTTTCCGGATTTTCTTACCTAGTTTTTATAAATAATTTTTTTAGAAAGTTAAATTATGTTATTTGAAATAATATTAGCTGCAATTGCAGGAATTGGATTGGGTATAATAACTGGTCTTATTCCTGGTGTCCATATTAACTTGGTTGCTGTTCTACTCTTTGCTTTGGCTGGATTAGGTTATGTTAATCCCTTTATGATTTGTATTACAATTATCTGTACTGCAGTTACTCACACATTCTTAGATACAATACCTTCTGTGTTCTTAGGTTGCCCTGAAGCTGACAATTGTCTTTCAGTTTTGCCTGGACATAGACTTTTGTTAGAGGGTAGAGGATATATGGCTGTTATGTTAACTGTCATAGGATCCCTAGGTGGTTTGATTGCTTCTGTTACTTTGGTTCCAATTTTATTACAAATTGTTTCTGTAATTTATGAATTTCTTAAAGATTATATTGGGTATATATTACTAGTAATTAGTTTGTTCTTAATATACAGAGAAGGTAAATCTAGGTTGTGGGCTTTGATTGTTTTTTTGTTATGTGGGGTTTTTGCATTGAATGTTTTCAATGTTACAATGAAAGAACCTTTATTTCCCCTTTTCTCTGGAATGTTTGGGATTAGTATGTTAATCTTATCATCTTCATCTAAAATACCTGAACAAAAAAGTTTTGAAATTGAAATGGATAAGAAAGAAGCTGGAAAGGCAATCTCTTGTTCTGTTGTTGTTGGTTGGATTTGTAGTTTTATGCCTGGACTAGGTCCTTCACAAGCTGCAATCATTGGTTCACAATTTGTTAAACTTACTAACAATGGATTTCTTATCTTAGTAGGAGGTTTGTCTACAGTTAATATGGTTCTAAGCTTAGTTACTTTGTATGCATTGGAAAAAGCTAGGAATGGTGCTGTTGTTACAGTTTTGAATATTATGGAAACTGTTTCAATTAGAGAGTTAACTATATTTGTTGCGGTTGCATTGATAGCTGGAGGTTGTGCAGTAATACTAGCTAGTTTTTTATCTAAAAAGTTTGCAGTTTTGATGAACAAAGTGAATTACAAAGCATTAGTGTATTCTGTTATTGCTTTGATAATAATATTAGTGTTCTTAATCTGTGGGTGGAAAGGTTGGGTTATACTGTTCTTTAGTACTTGGATTGGCATTATTCCACAGGTGAAGGGTATTGGCAGGAACCATATGATGGGTAGCTTATTATTGCCTGTAATACTTTTCTTTATTTTGTAGAATTTATAATGCTAATTTCTGTAATTTCTGGATAAACATTTTATCACTAGCAAAATCAAATATATTTGGGTATTTTCCTATTTCTTGTGGATTTCCTTGACTACCTTTAAGTTTGGAAGAAAAAACAAATTCATCTTTAGAAACAACATATTCAACGAAAATATTAATTGGTTGTACTGATGTATTTTCTTTGTTAGGAAAAATCTCTATAATTTGCGTTTCTCTAAGGATCTTGGGAGTTCCAATCAATTCAACTAAATCTGCAGCACCAAAATTTTTTATGTTACTTCCTTCTTTTTGTTCACTTTCATATTCAGCTATAGATGCCATATAAATCTTTTCTTTTTTTGAACTGAAACTAACATCAAACTTCCAAGTACCACTATATTTTTTCTTAATTATTTCTACTAAATATTTTGCTATCTCTTCTTTTGTTTGCTTAATAAAACTATTTCCTAAAAGTTGTTGGGCTCCAATATGTGTTACTCTAAGTAAATTTTTTTCAATAGAAAGTCTCTTTTTAATCTCTTCTAATGTTTCTATAATTCTTCCTAGATTTTTTGTTTTCTTTAAATCTAAAAGAGAATCATGTATTCTTCTAATAAAATAAGTATAATTTGAAAAAATATCTATACCCTCTGAATACTCTTCACCTAAAGAATTTTCTATTATTTGTAATTTTTCTTCAAATCCTTCCCAAAAGGAATTGATTGTAGTTTCGAAAGTATTAACTTTAGGATGATTAGAAAATCTAGAATGCTTGAGATTAGAAGCTATAATCCTCTCTTTTTCAAGGACTTTTAATTTGTTTAATAAATTCTCTACTAATTCTATTGTTTTTTTAAAATAATTTTCTCTCTTTTCTTCTTCCTCTTTTTCTACCTTGCTAACAGAAGAAGTGAGTATTTTTCTAACAATTCTTTTTCTTTTTGTATCTCTTTTAAAAAACATTAAAAATTATTAAACTTTAGAAATTTATAAGCTTTTCACTTAATTTATGATATAAAAGGTTGAAACAATACTTTTCTTTATTTTGTAGTCTTATGAAAAATTACATAAAACTTATATATTAAAAAGAATTAATCATAATTGGTGATATTATGACAAGAAATAAACAAGACTTAAAGGAAATTTATCGTAATTTGAAAATGGATTTTGCAAAACTTCAAGGAAAATGTCCAAATTATACAGCTATGTTTACCCAATTAGAAAATTTGTTAAAAGCTGTAGTAAATAGTCAACTTGAAGCTGCTGAATTACATCTTGATGAATTACAAAGGTTGGCTCCACATCCAGAAGATATTGAAGATCCAGAAGTAAAAGAAGCATTAAAGAAAATAAAAAATTATTAATTTTTTTCTTTATTTTGTAAGAAAGATTTTTATACTTAATGGAAAAAAATTACTCATTGATTTGTTCTTGCAGGGCAGTTAAATCTTTGTTTTTTAGTCTAGTTAATAAATCTTTTAATTTTGTTTGTTCTTCTATTAATTCAATTAATTCTTTATTAACTGTTTTTAAATTACCTACTTTTTCATCTTCACTTTTTGGATACCATGTTTTGGTTGGTTGATTAATGCTTTTCTTAACTTCTTTAAATAACTCTTTATTTTCTGGTTTGTTCCAATCTTTTGTACAAAGTTTACCATAAATTAAAGTTAATCTATTGATTATTTCATTTTCAACATTAATTCTGTTATTGCCTTTTAATTTTCCTACTTTTCTTTCAGCAGCACTCAACAATAAATCTGTAGCTATCTCTTTAGCAACTTTACTTTTTGCTCTTCTTTCAGTTTTTAAAAATTTTAATCTAGATTTGATTAATTTTTTCTTTTCTTTAATCTCTCTTTCTTCTTCACTTGGTTTTTTAAAAGGCCACATTATTATTTTTATTATGTTTAAGTATATTAATTTATTGGTTTAATTTAAATAAAGAAGTATAGATAGTTATAAATACTCAAAAAGAGCAAAGAATTAGTAATTCTTTATTTTGTAAGAAAGATTTTTATACTTAAGAAAAAGATTTAATTTCATGTTATACGCAATTATTGCTGTTATTCTAGTGAGCCTAGTTTCCTTAATAGGAATATTTACTCTAGGACTTAAAAGAAATTTACTAAAAAGAATCTTATTCCTATTAGTTAGCTTTTCTGTTGGTAGTCTTTTAGGTGGTGCTTTTATACATTTAATACCTGAATCTTTTGAAAACTATGGGTTTGGGTTAACTGTTCCTTTACTAATATTGTTAGGGTTTATTGTTTTCTTTGTTATGGAGAAGTTTATCCATTGGAGACATTGTCACACTCTAACTTCAAGCACACATAAGCATCCTGTTGGTTTGATGAATTTAGTGGGAGATGGTTTACACAATTTTACTGATGGTGTTTTGATTGCTGCAAGTTTTATGGTAGATACTAGTTTGGGTGTTGCCACAACTGTTGCTGTTTTAATGCATGAGATTCCACAAGAGATTGGTGATTTTGGAATTCTTTTGCATGCTGGATATTCTAGGTTTAAAGCTATCTTGTTTAATTTGTTATCTGGGTTAGTTGCGATATTAGGTGTTGTTGTAGTTTGGTTGGTTGGGACTAGTGTTGAAGGTTTTGCAATGTGGATTGTTCCTATCACTGCAGGTGGGTTTATTTACATTGCTGGATCTGATTTAGTTCCAGAGTTACATAAAGAATGTGCTCCAAGAAGATCTTTCTTACAGTTTGTTGCAATTGTTTTAGGTATTTTGATAATGGTGGGGTTGACTTATGTTTGATAAGGAAATTATTAAATATAATAGTTAAGAACTAACTATGAAAAACACTAAAAATTTTTATAATAAACTCTCTTTCTTGTTCTCTCATAGTAGGATACTTGACCCCTAAGGTTTTTATTAATTCTTCGATATATTTGTCTATAACTTGTTGACCCAATGGGCTTCCAAAAAATCTAACCTCTCTTAAAATTTCCTTGCATCCTTTTATCCTCTTACCAAACTTCAAATTTTTAATTACTTTTTCAGGAGGAGAATATACCCATGTTTTAAATTCTTCTCTACTTTGAGAACAATAAGAATCAAAAAATTTTAAAAAAAATCCCATTAATGAACCAAAACGATAATATTTTTGTTGAATTGAATCTGGATGAGCTGTAAATTCAACATCTTCGCAAACTATTTTAAAAAGATCAATAAATACTCTTTTGTCATTAAACCCCCATACCCAATATCTCTTTTCTGTTGAATCTACAGAGATATCCCTATTTCCATATTGAAACCCTTTAACAAATTCAGCCATTAATTTATCTTTATCCTTGATTTCATCTTGAATATTTTCATCAGGATTAGACCTATTTGCATTTGCAGCATTCACAAACAATGATTGTAATTTTCTTAAATTATTACTTCCCATCAAGATAAGGTGAATAACCATATTTTTAAATATTTCTATATTTATTCTGTTAAATCAAAAGAGATATATACTATTCTTTATTAAATTATAACAATGGATGAAGATTTTGAAGAAGAAAGGCCTTCTTTGCTAAAAAAGGCGTCAGTGCTAATAATGTCCCTATTCTTAATTTTTTTAATCATAAGTTTTACTTTTACTGGGTTTATTGGAGATATTGTTGCAAGTTTGATTGAAAGCGAAACTATTGAAGATGGTTTGGTTGAGTTAGAAGATTTTTCTGTTCAGTTTGATGGGGATAGTTATGATGTTCTGTTAGGTGTGTATAATGATAATCTTGAATATGAAACAAAAGTTTGTTTATTTGGCTATATTGAAGAGGGTGTTTATCATGTTGATGAGGTTTATTTACCTGTAATTTATTCACAAACATTTAATCAAGTTGTGTCTGAGGCTTGTCCAAGTGATACTTTGATTGCTTTGCATTCACATCCTTATAGACATTGTATTGCTTCTGAACAAGACTTGAGTAATCTTGAGATTGCTAAGTTGAATAATCTAGATGCGGTTATTGGAGTTATGTGTGAAGAAGAAAGGTTTAGTTTCTATAATTAAGAAAACTTTATAAAGTTCTGAGGTATGGATTAGGTTATGGCTTTAGATGCAGGAACAATAATGATTATGCCTACAGTGGTAATGACTGTAATTATTGGAGTAGGTAATATTTTTATGATGATTAGAGATGAAAGTGGTTCTGCAAGTTCTACTTTAGGTCATGGTGCTAGTGCTCTTATTGGTGTTGGTATTTTAACTTTTATTTCTATGAACTGGGCTTATTTCCTTGATTTGATTAATATGAGTAATAGTATCTTAGGGAATGAGATTGTTGTTAGGATTGCTATTGTTCTTGTTGCGGCACTTTATGTGCATATTCACTCTGGTGTGTTTAAAGGTGCAAGAGGACAGGGTATGCATGAAACTTGGATACATAGTTTGGTCTTAGGTCTTTTAATTGCAGGAGCACCATATATTTGGATGTTTGTAGGTCCTATGTTACCTGCTTGGATGCAGTAAATTCTATTTTATTGTAGTCGAAAGGATTAAAAAGAGAACATTATTTCTTTTTTTTAAGAAAATGGTCAGAGATGAATTAAATGATAGTATAGAAACAAATTTCGACGATTCAGATATTGTTTGTAGTCATTTAACTCTTTGTTTTAATTATAGATTTTGGGACCCTGTAGATTGTATTGGTGGAAATGTTTGTTTTGGTTCATATTATAAACATTGTTATGGATTAAGAAATGGCAATAGAAGCCAAACAACATTTCAAACCCCTTCCCAAATTAAAGTAAAGAGAAGTATGGGATTAATCTAAACTCTATTTTAGAAGTAACATTGCTGCTCCTTACTTTTGGATGTTAGTTGAATCTGTGTTACCTGCTTGGTTGCAATAAGAACCAAAATTCTATCCATTCTTTTAAGTTTTCTAAAGTTTCTTTATTTGGAGTTTGACCAATGTAAAATGTATGGTCTTGTCCTTGCAAATCTTCAAAACATTCACAAACAGTTCTAAGGTAATCTGTATCTGTTTCTCTAAACTTAATCCAACCAGTTTCTTCCCATCTTTTTTCTAAGTGTGCTAAACAAGTTTCAAAACCAGGATTAAGAACAATACAATAAGGTTCATCTACTTCTGGTCTATTTAATATGTTTAATTTCTCTCCAATCTCTTGGTCTTGTTCTCTTGTTAACCAACCTTGCCTAATATTCATTTCTCTGTAAATTTGTGAATCATATATGCACCTATCTCCAATTATTAATTTTTCTGGATGTTTTAGTGCTTGGATAAAGTATTCATAACTTTCAAATGCTCTTTGGGCATGTTTTAATGCTTGTCTGTGAAAAAAATCAGTTTCAATAACTTCTTCAGCACCTCCCCAATAAAATTGTGGACTTTTTGTTATTGTTTCTGGTGAAATTGCATAAGGTATTTCTTGAATAAGCCTTCTTATGAAAGTAGACTTTCCAGAAGCTTGCGGACCTGATACAAAAACTAGGTTGTTTAATTTCATTTTAGATAGTCAAATTTCTTTTCTCTTGTGAATTGTGCATTTACAATTTTAGCATACCCACTTTCAACACCAATTGAAGCATTTTTTATTATTTGTGATAAAGCTAATAATTCTGAAACCATTTGCCTTTCAGATCTAAACTCTAAACCTTGATAGGAAGGATGAATACAACTACTATATTCTATTTCAATTTGAAATCTTTCAGAAGGTTTTTTATTTCTTGGTTCTATTTCACAATAGTCAAAAAGGACCATAAATAGTCTTCCTGTTTCTACAGATATAAATTCTGTTCTTGCTCTGTTTCTTTTAATTCTACCTAAATATCTAGAACCTTCTAAGATAACTCTCTCAATTTCGCTAAAAACATCTGTTTGTGGAACTTCTCTAAGAACTCTTTCTTCTCTTTTTAGAACATATTCTTCATCATCAAACCCAAATTTTGGAGTTTCTGTATCTTCTTTATATTTTAAACTACTTCTTCTTCCTCCTGCCATAATTACTAAAGATTCTCCTTCTTCAGTTCCATAAAACAAGTTGGTAGAATTTCTTTCTTCAGCATCTAGATTAGAAATAAATTCCCCTTCAATACATCGCTCAAGGATAGCCTCTAAAAAATTATTCAAATAATGTCTTTGTTTATTTAATAAGGATCCAGTTATATCTAATTTTACTTCATATTCAAGACCTGGAAATTCAATTACTGCTTCTTGATCAGAATGGGAAATTACATGATCTACAAAATGGTATCCAGAGTGTTGTTCTCTTTCTTCAGCATAAAGAGCAAGGAAGGTCTCTTTATCTAAAGTAGAATTGAAAACTTTATGTAATTTACCTAATTTTTCACATAACCTCTTACTTTCTTTAATTTCAGCCCTAGTACGTGGAACACCCATAAACACTAATAACAATAAAGTTTATATATACTTTAAGTACTCTTTAAGTACATGAATAAACAAGAGTTTTTTGAATCATTAGGATTTTCTAAATATGAAACAAAAGCAATTATTTCTTTAATCAAACTTAAGGTAGCTAATTCTAAAGAGATTAGTTTTGATTCTGGAGTTCCACAAAACAAATTATATGAAATACTAAGAAGTTTTGAAAAAAAGGGGCTACTCGCTAAGGTTCCCCTTGATGTAAAAACATATAGATTGATCAATTTGAAAACATATGTTGATAAAAGGCTTAAAGAGAAGGAAGATAATCTGAAAAGTCTAAAATCTGAATCAAAACATATAAATGAGCAAGGTGATGAAGGTCATTTTATATTTTCTCTGATTAGAGGACAAAAAACTATTATGAACAAACTTGCTGAAAATAATATTAAAACAGAAAAAGAAATTTTGGGTGTACAAAGAAGTTGGAAGGTGTGGGGAAAGGGGATTGAAGCAATGAAAGAGGCTGTCAAAAATGGAGTTAAGGTTAAGTTAATTGGTGAGATTAATGAATCAACAAAAGAGAGAGCTATGGAATGGAAAAAGATTGGTTGTGAGATTAGAGGATATAATAAGAAATATGGTGAGTTCCCTCTAAGGTTTGGAATTTTTGATAAAAAAGAGGCAAGAATTACTATAGGTAAGCCAGAAATAGAAGATAGGAAAAATTATATTACAATATGGACAAAATCCCAGCCATTGGTTAATGTATTACATGAACAGTTTATGGCTATGTGGAAGAATTCTAAGAAGTTTTAATTTTAAGGAATTAAAGGGTATGGTGATTAAATACCTCATTTTATAGTTAATTTAGAATGGTGCCTAACTAACTATGAAAAGACCATTTCATCTATGACTCCTTTTCATATCATCTTTGTCCTCATTTAGGTGTTTTTGCTTTGCTTAAAAGTTTTAAGAAAACCTTGCTTAAATATTTTAATCAATTAAATATTGCTTAACCTATATATAGGATCTGAAATATATTTGAAGACCTATAGATTTTATGTCCAATATATAGTGTATACAATATATATATTTATATACTATTCAATTATCTATATTGTATGTCTAACGAATCACCTCAAATCATCTCTCTGAAAGGTTTCCTTACCTTTCAAATATTACATGAATTAACTAAAGCCAAGCTGTGTGGGGATGAATTAGCAGATATCATTGGTTCCAAAAAGGGGTCAAAGTTAACTCCTGGAACCATATATCCTGCTTTAAAATTCTTAAGGAAAAAGAAGCTAGTAAAGCATAAAAAAATAGGGCGAAAAAAAATCTATACAATTACTGAAAAAGGAACAAAAGAGTGTGAAATTGTAAGAAAAAATTTCTTGAAAATATTCAAAACTGTGCTTAAAACATCTAAGAAATGATTAAATATTTTAACAACACAATTTTTAAGTTTTGATCAAAAGTTTTAGTCACTTCTTTTTTTCATTTTTCCAAACATCACCTGCTCTTTCAAAAGCCATTTTACCCTGATACTTGGAAGCCTTTACATAAATCTGGGTTGTTGCAATATCACTGTGACCTGCATAGGATTTTATCAAGAAAGAATCAACACCTTGATCAGCCATATGCTGTAATCTTGTGTGTCTAAGCATGTGAGGCCTTAAATCACGCGAAATTAGCTCTTTCCCTAGCTTTTTTAGGTTATACCATACAGTGATGGGCTTTATTTTGAAAATAAGCTCATTTGGGCTTGCAATTTGCTCTGATTTCAAATACTTTTTTAGAATTTTTGCTGTAGTTTTCTGAAAAAATACTGTTCTTGGTTTGTTTCCTTTACCTAAAAGGAACACTTCTCTCGTCGATAAATCTAGATCTTTTAACTTTAAATTTGTTAATTCTGAAACTCTTGCACCTGTATCGTACAACATTCTAATTATCAAATTGTCTCTTAAATTTTCTATGTTCTCAACAAGATAGAGCAGTTCTTTTTTGGATAAAACTGATTTAGCTAGCTTTTGTTGATCTGTTAGGGCTGTTGAGGTGGTTCTTTCAAAGCTTACAATCTCTTTGATGTCTCTTTCTTCATAGCCTAAAGATTTCAAGTATAACCAAAGTGCATATCTTGCTATGGGATAGCCCCTTTTACGCAGGTAAGCTGCATACTTAAGTTTTAATTCTTTAACATTTTCACCTGGGAAAGACTCTGGGATGTGCTTAGCTAAGGTAAAGACTCCATGAATGGTCCTTTTTCCTAGTTTTTTTCCAGATTTCTCTCTGCTAAAATCTTTTAAGTAATGCTCGAATAGTTTTAGTTGGTGTGTTTCCATGGTAAGTGATTAAATTATAGATTGTATATAATTTAAAGCTTTCGGTTTAGCTTTTTGGAGTTTTATCGACGATAAAGGGTGTTTTTATAGGTTTTATTGTGTTTGTATTTTTTTAAGTTTTTTGAAAAAAATTAATTTTTTGTTTTTAGAAAACCACCATGATAATACAAAAAATAAACCAATTCACCTTTGTAAAAAATTTCTTCTTTCCCTTCAAACATCTCTAATGTTCCATTGTTAACATCAACATATTTGAAGTCACCTTCTTCTAATTCGGAAGGGCCTCTGAATGGCCTTTTTTCTTCAACTAAATTAAGAGCTTTTTTTAAGAAAGTGTAGATCTCTTTTGCTGGGACTTGTTCCCCAAATATCTTCCCATAGTAATTCATTGCCCAGATTAATTGGTCTTCTTTCCATACAATTTCTTCACCTACAAAAGGATCAAATCCAAAATATCTATCCCTATATTTGAAAGTAGCTTCTTTGAAAATTAACTCTTTTGATCCATCTTCCAATACTTTTTCTCCACCTTCTCCAGTACTAGCATATGTTGCTTTTTTTGCTTTAATTAAGAACTCTTTTAATTCCATTTTATTCTTGTTTTTTATTCTTTCTTTAAGTAGATTTTTTTATATTTTCTAGAAATATATCTTGATCTTTTTTAAGATGGACATAAGCACATTTCTTTATAACTTTCTTTGTAACATAATCTTTTTCTTCTAACTTTTTGATTAATTGTGCCATAGCAGAACGAGATTTTGAATACTCTTTATCAGGATAAACTTCTGCAGCTAATTGTCTTAAAGTTATCCAATCATTATTATCTCTATTAAGCAAAGCAAGTTTTTCACAGACATCATTTTCTGCTAAAGACAATTCTTTATGAGGCCCTATTTCAGGGATATTTTCAAGAAAATCTTCTTCAGAAAAGGATTCTTTTTGTTCCTTTTCTTGTGATTGTGATGTTAAAAAAGCCTCTAATTTCTCTAACCTGCCAAGCACATCTTGGAGATCTTTATCATGAGAATCATGCTTATCTTTAAAATGGTTTATCCATTTTCCAAGATGACTCATATCTTTTTTTATGTTAGAAAAAGAACCTTTAATTGCTTCATGAGAAACCTCATTATTACCTCTTTTTTTAAATAACCACCAAACCATATTTTATTTCAAGTAAGACTTATTTATTAACTTTTTGGATGGTTTAGCAATGGTTTAGTAGTTGTCAAGTTAACGTTTACTAACGTTAGCATGTACGTCAACTTGACGTCAAGTTGACAACTACTTGACAAAAACTATACCTAAAAAGAGCTAAGAATGAAGAATTTTAAAGAATAAAAAATAAAGAGATAATTATTGTTTAGTTATTGTTTAGTTATTGTTTAGAAATGGTTTAGTAGAGTTATAGACACTCATAGACACTAGCAAAAAAAACAAGAATATGTGCCTAAGTGCCCAATGTATATATAAGATATAACAAGTGTGTGCCTAATGAATTAAACACATAAAAAACAATAGAAATGAGAGTTAAAAGTCATCTGAAAGGTTTCTTTGTGAGGGATCTAACCTATAGAAAATATTCATAAGCTTCTTTTTGAGACTTAAATTCCTTATTTCTTCAGGTATTCTGAGGATCACAATTTTATTATTATATTTGCCTTTCTCGACGGGAAAACCCTTTTTTATTAGGGCACTGACATAAGTTCTAATGCATCCAGGAGTGATTTTAAGGGCATTAGCGACAGTATCATATGTAACTTGGCCTATGTCATCTTCTTGTTGGAAGATTGTCATGAATGTAATGAATTCTTGCTTTGATAGGAGGGAAAGAAGCCTCGGAAGGTCCTCTTGAAACCCCTTAAAATCATGTGAATAAGGAGTGAATGAATAACCAGCAAGTGAATAACCATCTAATGAACCCCCCTTTCTTCCACTGGAGTCTTCACTCTTTAGTGGTTTTTCAAGAATCTGGCCTAATTCTTCAGAATTTTGGAGATTCAAGTCATTTTTAGGCCTAAAATCATCTATTTTTTGCAAAAGTGAGAGTATTTTGCTATTTTGAGCCTCAATTTGCTTGTTTTGTACCTTAATTTGCTCATTTTGAGAAATAATAAACTCTCTATTTTGCTTAATTTCCCCCTCTAAAGCCTCTATATCCTCTCTAACATGCTGAAATGAGACTTTAATTGATTTTTTTAGATTAGAATCTAGCATTATTACCCCCAGAAAACTATGAAGTGAGAGTTAATATAAATAAATTATGTGTCCAGAGTGTGCATAATGATGTGTATATAAGTGTCCAGAGTGTGTCCAGAGTGTGTCCAGAGTGTGTCCAGAGTGTGTCCAGAGTGTGCCTAAGTGCCTAGAGTGTGTCCAGGATGTGCCTAAGAAGTGAATAAGTGAATAACTAAGTGTTTAAAATAAAGAAAAAATTATCCAGTGTATTCACTAACTGGACTTTTAGGTTTTTGTTTAGGAGGCTCTCCTGCTTTAAGAATGGGTAGTCTTATATGAGGTGGTAAACCTACTTCTTGAGTTAATAGAAGTGTTTTAATATTACATCTCATTAGAACATTATTCATTACTAATTGAGTTATTTCAGGATCGAATTTCTTATCCTTTTTCCAACCATTAAATACTTCATCTACCTTCTTAGCACTCTCAGCAAATAACAAATGTCCTTCAATAAGAACTTCTGCTTGTTGGGGATCATACTTTACAGAGAACTCGTAATTAAATCTTAATGCGGGTTCTTTTTTCCCTCCCACTGAAAGGTCTTGTTTTTTTACGTCTAAAATTTTCATTCCAGAGTCCACTTTTATAGGGGGCTCTAATTCTTTTTTCTTTTCAACTAAAAACTTGTCAAAGTTAAATCCTATTATTGGCATTTCATATCACCACTATAAAAGAAAATTAAAGTGTTTTTAAAGATTATGGTTTACATTTGCTCTACTGTTTCTATGCCTAATAACCACAAACAAGAGCCCATTATATTGATGTAGGAATCAACAAGAATATATCTTGCTTTTTGTAACTCATCATTCTCTGCTTTTATTACAGGACATAGTTCATAGAACCTATTAAATGAAGAAGCAAGATTGTAAGCATATACTGTAATTGCATGAGGGCTATAAGTCTTTGCTGCTTTCTCTAATACAGAAGATAATTCACTAAACTCCCTTACTAGCCCTTGCTCTGCAGGATGTATTAAAAGATTATAATTGATCTTAGAACTCTTTTTTAATTGTTTTTTTATCTTCTTAGCCCTTACTAAAGAGTATTGTAAATAAGGACCTGTCTCACCCTCAAAAGATATTGATTCTTTAGGGTTAAATGTAAAATCCTTATGTGCTGAATGTTTTAATAAGTAAAATTTTAATGCAGATAAAGAAATCTTTCTAGCTAATTCTTCTGTTTTTGTCTTGCTTAATTTGTTTCTTTTTTCTACTTCTTTCCTTGCAAGATTAAACAAATCATCCATAAGGTCGTCAGCATCTACAACAGTACCTTCTCTAGATTTCATTTTACCTTCTGGAAGAGATACCATACCATAACTTAAATGGTAACAGTCTTTTGCATATTTGTAGCCTAGTAGATCTAATATTTTGAAAAGGACTTTGAAGTGATAATTCTGTTCGTTCCCAACTACATAAACAGATTTGTTGAATTTGAATTCATTGTATTTTAAATTGGCAAGATAAAGGTCTTGAGTAATATATACAGAAGTTCCATCTGCCCTTAGAAGAATCTTTTCTCCTAACTCTCCTCCAAGGTCAATCAGAGTTGCACCTGTATCATCTTTCTTAAACAAACCTTTTTTTGTGTTCTCAAGTACTATCTCCTTTCCTTTAAAGTAAGTTTTACTCTCATAATATTCTTTATCAAATTTTATCCCAAAAGTTTTGTATGTTTCTTTGAACCCTTCAAAAGCCCACTTGTTCATCTTTTTCCAAAGCTTGATTGTTTCTTTGTCTCCTAGTTCCCATTTCCTTAACATCTCTCTTGCTTCATCTTCTAGCTTTGGTTCTTTTTTTGCTTTTTGTGCAAATAAAACATAATAATCCCCTATGAAATGGTCTGATTTCTTGTTTGGTTCTTTGCCTTTACCCCACTTTTGGTAGGCTAACATAGACTTACATATATGTATCCCTCTATCATTGTTTAGGTTTAATCTTTTAATTTTGGAACCTTGAGATTCTAAAATTCTTGAAACTGATTCTCCTAGTGCCATATTCCTTAAGTGGCCTAGATGTAAAGGTTTGTTTGTGTTTGGAGATGGGAATTCTACAAGAGTTGTTTTCTTATTGTTATTTTTGAAAGCGTATTTCTCTTTGGTTGTTTGCTTTAGAATTGCTTCACTTCTTTTTGTTTTGTTAACAAAGAAGTTTAAGTATGGACCTGTTGCTTTGATCTCTTTAATATTAGTATTGGGCTTGATTTTTTTTGCTAAATCTTGTGCTATTTGCTGGGGAGCCTTTTTGTAAGCTTTAGCTAATGTAAAACAAGGTAAGGCATAATCTCCCATTTCTGGATTAGATGGAACTTCTAATAAATCTTCTTTTATTTCTTTTTTTAATAATTTTAATATTTCTTTTCTGAAATCCATAGAAGTAATAAAGAATCTCTAATTATTAAGCTTTTTGTAGATCTTTATGAAAAGATCGTCTTCAATATTTAATCCTAATTGTAAAAGAGTGTTTGCTAACTCCTTTGCTCTATCTTTAAGCTCTGTTTTTTTGAACCTGAAGTTGTATGCTTTGTTTAATGTATAGTTGCATAGAAAGCCCTCATTTAACTCAAAATTGAAAGAAGGTACTAGGTAAGGATTTAGTCTGAACTTTATTGGTTGGAAATATCTTTTGTTCTTTTCTATCCCATGGTTCTTTAGCTCGTGTTCTATTAGATCTTGTATAATTGTTCTATAGGGAGTTAGTTTAAAGTATTTTATTGGTTTTTCAAAAGGTATACTGTCTGTTTTCTCTAGTCTAGTGCACTTTCCAAGGTATTTTGTAGCTCTTTGTCGGGTTGCTTTTTTCCTTTTATACCATTTGTTCTCAATGGCATATAAATAGCTGTTTCCCTTGATAATTTTTGTTCTTAGAAACATCCTTTCATGGTGCCTAACTTAATTTATAAGAATTTCGGTGTTTAGGGGTTTTTCCAGTCGTCGACAAATATTTCATGATAACCATCAGGGAGTTTTGTTATTATCCTCGATATGCCTGCGTTGATTATCATCCTTTTACAGAAGACACAGGGTTTTGATAAAGCAACTGTTTTGTTCTTAGTGTTCTCTCCATACATGTAAAGTGTTGAACCTATCATCTGTTCTCTTGGTGCGAAAATGATTGCGTTTGCTTCTGCATGAACTGATTTGCACAGTTCATACTTTTCACCTGAAGGAATGTTTAAGTTTTCTCTTTCACAGAAACCAATGTCTATGCAGTGAGGGATGCCTGAAGGGGTTGATGCCCAACCTGTGCTTATGATCTTATTATCATTTACTATGATTGTTCCAAACTTTCTTCTGATGCAAGTAGATTTTTGTGCTACTTCTCTTGCAATGTTTAGATAAAATTCATCTTTGTTTCCCATGTTTTAATATATGTATTGAAAGTATAAAAAGATTTATATGGTTTGAAAAAAAATCAAAGTTATGAAATTTCCTGTTGTTGATGCTTTTTTGATTGAAAGGGGTTCTGGAAAGATTGGTGTTTGTTGTAACACTCTTTCTCCTGACTCTGTTGAGGTTGAGAGTGATGATGTTGCTGTGATTGGTAGATTGGTTGTAAATAGAGATGGGGCTGAAAGAATGATTATTAACTCTCTTGTTCATCCTCAGATTGAATATTTAATTCTGTTTGGTGAAGAGAGTGCAAGTTTTTGTCCGAGCACTAATCTATTGTTAGCTATTATGGATGGTTATGAAGATGGTAGAATTAAAGGAGGGAGAGGATTGGCTGCACTCTATCCTAACATAAGTGTTGAATTGTTAGAAAAATTTAAAGAAAATGTTATTGTTTTACCTATGTTCTTGAATAAAGATACAAAAGATGTTGTTGGAAAGTATTTGGATTGGTTAAAAGGAAAGGTTGGTGATGAAATTTATAGTAAATTGGTTGAAATTAATTCTAAGAAAAAAATTTATTTTGATTCTTTGAATGAAATGGTTGGATTGATCGAAAAAGTTCCTGCTAAAAAAATTAAGGAATTTGCTTTAGATCCTAAAGAGTTTCAACATTTGCAACCACCTATTATAGTTTTGGAAGGGGATGATGAAATTCAAGATGTTAAATTTAAAGTTGTTAGAGTTGATGATGGGATCTTGTTGAATATATATATAGGTGAATGGGTTTATTCTTTGAAAGGGAATGATAGTTTTTTGATGGCTTATTCCTTAAATGAATTTTTGAATAAAAAAAAAGTTAAGTTAAATGTTGTTGATTGTTTGTTAATTGGTACTGAATTGTCTCGTATTGAAGTTGAGATTAGAAGTGGTATCAAAAGTGAAGGCTTTGTTCAATCTAATCTATCTGAAGGAGAGGTAATTCCATTGCTTAAGGAAACTGATTTGAAAGCTGATAAAGAGTATTATTATAAGGTTGGTTTGAAAGATGATAAGGTTTATGTACAAAGTTTAGCAAATGATAATTCTAAAGAGGCTTATGAGTATCGATGTGATAAATTGTGGCCTTTGGTTCAAAAGATTGCTGAAGATTCTAGGTTTGAAGATTATGAACAAAAAACTTTGCATTGTATTGATGTTGGGATTGAAATGGCTAGGGCTTGTATTGCTTTGAATAATGGAATGAACTATTTTCAAGACTTTAGGAATTTGTTTAAAGTGAATAAAGATAAACTGCCTTTATTGATTGTTAAAGGGAATAATTTCTTGGGTACACATCAAAAGATAATTACTGAATTGTATACAAAAGGGTTAACTATGACTCACCCAGATAATCATAAAGGTACAATGAGGTCTGGTTGTGTTCTTGCTGTGTATAGAAATTCTGATAAGGTGTTTGATGTAATGCCTGATGTGTATGCTTCTGATAATCAAAGTACTTCTGAAATGAGAAGGTTGTATAGGGAACAGTTGTTGTCTGCTGATTGTGCTGGAACTTATACTTATGGTGAAAGAACTAGAAAGTATTTTGGGAAGGATCAGTTAGTGGAAGCTGTTAGGGTTCTGAAGGAAAAGAAAGTGTTTGTTGTTCAAAGGTTTGATTTTAATGAGGATATGGGTGTAAAGGAAGTTGATGGGAATTTGAAGTTTACTAAAGACCCTTGTTTAACTCATGATATTTATTTTGTGTTGGGTGGGAAGTTACATAGTCTTCATATAGCAAGAGCACATAATATTGTTAATGCTTATCCTGAGAACCTTTTTGGGTTGCATGATTCTTATGATTCATTTGTAGCTAAGGAATTAGGTGTGGAGTTAGGTGATTTGTTTATGTTGTCTAATAGAGCAAATATTTTACTTTTGACTGAAGAGCAGAAGACTCGAAAGTTTATTGCTGAGGTTTCTAAAGAAATGAAAGATCTGGAAAGTCCTGTTGGCCCTAACAAAGAGTTTGGAAAAGGTATTAGTTATGGTGAGTTTGTTATGGAAGAGGTTTTTGAAGTTGAACATAGTGATTTGGAAAGGTTGGAGAATTATAATGGTGAAGATATTATTGCGAGAGCTATTAAGTATTTGAAATTGAAAGGTAATTGTCATAATAATCCTATATTAGGTACTTATGATCCTAGGAAAGGTTCTTGTGGAAGGTTATTATTTTTTCAAGCTAATGAAAGAGGAGGAAAGTTGTTTGCAAGTGCTGTATTCTTAGGAAAGGGAGAGAAGGATAAAGAATTATGTGATTATATTGCAACAAAGTACAAAAAAGAGTTGGGTGTTGAATTAGGTGATGTCTTTATGTTTCACATTGGAGTTGAAAATGATTAAAGTTATTGGATTTGATTTAGATCAGACTTTGTATCCAAAATCTTATCATATTGATGAAGCTATTCAGCTTTATATTTATGAAAAAATTTCTGAATTTAAAAAATGTAGTTTAGAAGAGGCTAAGGAATTGTTTTGTAGTTATTATCCTGAATTAAGTGGTAGTAAGGCTTTGATGAAGTTAGGTGTGCCCGATGCAAGGAATATTATACAAGAGGCTTTGGAGAGAGCTGATATTGACAAATATTTAGAACCTAATGAAGAATTGAAAAAATTGTTGCTGAAATTGAAAGATAAGTATATTGTTGATTTGATTACTGGTTCTAATAAAGGAATTGCTTTGAAAAAGTTAGCAAGGTTAGATATTCCTATTGAATTGTTTAATGTTGCGATCACTGGAGAGATTGCTAAATCAGATGGAACGGCTTATAGAGAATGGTTAAAAAATTATGGTTATGATGCTTCTGAGTTTCTTTATATTGGAGATAGAAAAAGTACTGATGTTGATGTTCCTAAAGAATTAGGAATAAATTCTTTTTTGGTTAATGTGACTAAATTTGATGAAAATCTTGAAATTAAGCAATTTAAATCTATACTTGATATAGGCGAAGTTCTACTATAGAAATGCTTTTAATATTTGAAGTCAGAATTGTTTTATATGGCTCCTAATATTACTTTTGAAAAAATTCTTCCAAAAGAAGACATTCTTAAGATGCTTAATAATATTGTTTTTAGAGGAGTTTATGATTCTGAAGGAAACCCTTTGAGGCCTTATGAAGGAGCTAAATTTTCAATGGTCAAGATCCTACCACCTGAAAGACCTACATCTTTTCCTAGAATTATGCATAATTTTCAGCAACATCCTTTGTTTACTGCACAGCCTACTATTTATGCTGATCAAACAGAGATTATGGATAATGTTGATAATTTTTTGAAAACAATTGATAAGAGGATTTTTAATATTGGTTTTGAAGGTGTACAATATTATTGGGAAGGTAGGGGAAGATTTCATATTATCCCTCCAATTATTGAAAAACATGTTTACCCTTTGAAAGATGGTTTTTTAGATTTTGAAAAAATGTCTAAGAGATTTGAAGGAGCATTTGTTAAAGATGCTAAAGGTGAGTTGCATCCTTTGTTTGAAAAAGTAATTAGAGATTTTTATATTGACCATGGAAGTAAGGTCAGTTACATGAATGTATTTCATCATAATGCAGAATTGATTAATTATGGCTTGAGGTTTAATGGAAATCATGAATTTTTTATTATTTGTGATGGTAGCCATAGAATAGATTTTGCTTTAGAACATTTAGATGAACCAACTAATGCTATTGTTGTTGAATCTGATAATCTTCTCCCATACTATGCTTTTCCTATGCCCTTTAGACCTGTAACAAGATTGACTAGTAAAAAAGCTGAAAGAATGTATCCAAGATTAGAAAGAGATAAAGTGCATCTTCTTAATTCTTTTATTAAAAAGGTGTTACATTATGATTGGGTTAAGGGAGGATTACATGTTAGCTCATTACGAAATAAAAAATTTCAACCTTGGTAAGTTAAAAGAAAGTTTGGATAGGTGTTGGTTGAATAAGGGTAAGTTTCATTCTAGTTCTGTTGCAATAACTTCAAATGGTGAATATTATTCTGGGTTAATGGAATCAAAAACTCATTTGTTGGATATAAGTTCTGAGCAAGGTGCTTTGGTTTGTGCTGTATCTTGTAAAGATCCTCATGTTAAGGAAATTGTAACTTTGGTTGCTGGAGAGTTTAGTTTGAATCCTATTATTGTTAAGGTGTTATGTGATCATGTTCGAAGAACTGGAACTTATATTAAATATAAAGTTTACAATTTGGAAGGTTCTGAGTTGTTGAATTTGGATGTGATGGATACTTATTATAGGCCTGAGATTAAGGTGTTAGAAAAAATTAGTTCCTGGGAAAAAAGAGAGTGTAAAAAGAAGTATGATGAGTCAAAAGATTTGAAAGAGCAATTAAAAGAGTGTGCTCTTTTGGGTATGGAGACTCATTTTTCTTCAAGTACAAAAACATGTTATGGGGGTTCTGTTTTATCTGGTGGTTGGATTTATTTTGGTGGAGTGTACAGTAGTTTTGATCATAGGATGAATTTGCATTCTGAGATGAGTGCTTTTTTTTGTGCTTTGGCTGATGGTTGTAAGGATGTTGAAGCTATTGGATTGGTTAGTACTAAATTTGTTTCAGAAGTTCCACAAATGTGTGGGTGTTGTAGGCAGTTTTTTTCTGAAATAAATAAAGAAGTTATGTTTTATGGATTTAGTATGGATGGTACAAAAGTGTTTGAGAAAAATTTGAAAGAGTATTTGCCTTCTGCTTGGGATTCTAATATTTAGTTCTTACCATTTAACTTTTTTAATAATCTTTCTTTGCCTTTCCAAACCAAAGCTTGTTTTAGAACTTGTGAAATGTTTGAAACAGGAATTATTTTAATTTTCTTTTGATCTTCTTTGGATAATACTAAATCTTGTTCATTTGATTTTGGGATTATAACTCTTTTAATACCTGCATCTATTGCTGCTTCTACCTTTGCTGTAACCCCTCCGATAGCAAGTACTTCTCCTCTAATAGATAATGATCCAGTCATTGCTGTATCTTGTCTTATTGGAACTTGTTTAAGTGCTGAAACTATTGATGTTGCTACTGCTATTGAAGCTGAATCTCCTTCAACACCACCATCTGCTGTTTGTAAAAATTGTACAAAAATATCATAATTTTCTTTTACATCTTCATTAAAATATTTTAGGATTATAACTGAAACATTTTTTACTGCTTCTTTTGCAATCTCTCCAAGCTTACCTGTTGCAACAAACTCTGTTTTTTTACCACCAAGTGTAACTTCTGATTCAATGGGTAATACAATTCCTGAAAAAGCTGCATCTGAACCAATTACTGCTAAACCATTTACTCTTCCAACTTGAACACCTTTTGTTTTAATTACTTCATATTTCTTTTTTGCTTCAATATACTTATCTGCAATTTGTTGTTCCAAAGTTCTTGAAAGTTTTTTTGCTTGGTTTACATGAATAGGTTTAACATATTTTTCATTTTCTTCTAAAGCTAGGTCACCTGCAGCCCTTACTAAACCACCAAGTTCTCTTAATCTAACTGTTAACTTTCCTGAGGTTGAAGCCATCTTCTTTGCTTCATTAATAATTACTTCAACAGCTTGTTTGGTAAAGTGAGGAATTTTTCCATCTTTGATAACTTCTTGTGCAACAAACATTGCAAGCTTTTCTTTATTTTCCTTTGTGTCATCCATTGTATCATTCATATAAACTTCATAACCATAACCTCTTATTCTTGATCTTAAAGCTGGATGCATGTGTTTGACTGTTTCATAGTTTCCTGCTGCAACTAAAACAAAATCACATGGAACTGGTTGTGATCTTGTCATTGCACCTGAAGATCTTTCTGATTGTCCTGTGATGGAATATTTTTTTTCTTGAATTGCTGAAAGTAATTCTTGTTGTGAATGTGGATTTAATGTTGAAATTTCATCTATGAATAAAACTCCACCTGATGCTCTATGAATCATTCCTGGAACAAGCCTTTCATGTGCAGGTGTTCCTAAACCTCCTGATTGTAAAGGATCATGAAGACAGTCACCTAATAATGCACCTGCATGTGCACCTGTTGCTTCTAAGAAAGGTGCTTTTTTCTTATTTGAATTATCAAGTAATAATTTTGGTGTTTGGGTTTTGTTCATTCCACCCATTTTTTTACTTAAGTTTAAGAAAATCATGAAACCTATTATGAATACAATACTAGTTATCATGGATGCTGCGTATACAATAGGTGAATCAAATGGAAATATCTCTTTTGCGTATAAATAGTATGGTAAAATTGATGCTATGATTACGAAAATGAAAAGTATTATGTTTTGGTTTCTGAATGTTCCCATAGATTGAAGTTTTGCTTGAGTTACTATTTGTTTACCTTTACCTTTTGAAACTGTTCTGATTAAAGGGACATTTTCATCTGTTTGATTATGGTAAGATAAGATGTCTTTTAATTTTTCATTTGGTAGAAGTTCGGCTAGTGCTTGGCCAATCATTGACTTTCCTGTACCTGGAGAACCTATTAATAATACATGCCTTCTTTGCTTTGATGCTTTTTTTATTATTTTTGTTGCATCTTCTTGACCTATAATTTGATTTACTATTTCTTTTGATACTTTTAGATCGGCTGTTGTCTTATATTGCATGATTTAGAGGAGAAGTAAGGTTTTCTTTATATAGTTTGTGATGGGTGTTTTGTTTGTTTGACGCCTATGTTAGCTATTATTTATACTTCAATTTTAAATATAATATTGATCCTGCTAAAATTAAACCAATTCCATTCATTATAGCTACTGGACCATTTTTAATTAATATTGCATAAGTTATCCATAATATTAATCCAGCAACATATATTATATATCTTGATAGAGACAAATCTTTTGTTGATTTGGTTTTCCAACTTTTTATTGTTTGAGGTAATAAAGAAATAACTACTAATGTTCCTGCTAAATAACCTAAAATATCAATAAAAAACATAAGAAAAAAATTAAACTATGTCGTCTTCTGAAACTACTACAAAGTCACCTACTGCGATAACTGCTGAAAAAGGTACACACCAGTTTCCATTCTTATCTTGTTCAATATCTAATTGATCTATGTAGCTTGTAGGATTCTTAAGAATAATCTGCATTAATTCACCTGTTCTTGTTTCAAAATTAATATTTCCAACCACACCAAATTTTTTACCTGATTTGGTTACAACTGTTTTATCCATAAGATGTTTTGAGTATTTTTTATCGTCTTCCATTTGAGTTCCTCCTAGTTAAGCTAATTGTATAAGTCATTTAAATAGTTTATTATTCTTCAATGTTCTTATCTACAAAATCTTCTGCCTCTTCTTTGGCATCTTCAAAGATTTCAATCTCATCCCAGGCTGGTAAATCTACATTATCCTTTAATGCATCTACTACAGCTGCTCCTGTTTGAGTAAAACTGTTTTCTGGTGCAAAAAATTCACCTAAATCTATGTATGCTGCTCCAACAAGCAACAATATAACTCCAATTACTAAATATAATAAAATCTGTGAAACACTTTTACCTATTCTATGCTTAAAAATCTCTAATAATACAATAATTACTACAAATGCTATTAATAATATAAGTACTTTCATATTTACTATATGTGTTGTAATGGTATAAATAGTTTACTGTGGTTTTTATTGACCCCCTCACACCTTGATTGCGTATGGAGATTTGGTTTTGGTTTTGGTTGTTGTGTTTGTATTAATTTTATTAGTTGTTTCTTATGGAAATAAGTTAAATTAAATAGGTTTTAGAGAGGGAAAAGAGGGTAAAATAATATAATATATTGCTTCATTATTATTATTATTATTATTATTCTAATTCTTTAATATATTTATAATAGAAGCTCTAATTCTCAAGAATTTTATTTTCTCTTTTTTATTTTATTTATATGTTTTTCTATATTATATTATATTATATTATATTAGTATTAATATAATATATATATTGTATTGTGTTATCATTATATAGTTCTATTGGAAACAAAGGGGTTGATTTAAAAAGGGATGAATTTGGTGATCCATTATTTATGTTGAAATGATTTCCATAGGAAATGATGGAGGGGGTGTTTATTTTTAATAATGAAAATGCTTAAATAGTTTATTTGTGTATTTGGAGATATGGTAAAAAAAGGAGTTGATAGTTTTTTTGATGATTTTCTGAAAAAGGAACCTTTGTTTAAAGATAAGTCTGTATTGCAAGCTAATTATAGTCCAGATAATATTCCTCATAGGGAAGAACATATTGAAAAGGTTGCTGGAATATTAGCTCCTGCTCTTAGAGTTGAAAAGCCATCTAATATGTTTATTTATGGGAAAACAGGTTCTGGCAAGACTTTAGTTGTTAAGCATGTAACTGAAAGTATGGAAAAGATTGCTGAAAAAAATGGTCTTGCTATAAAAATATTTTATTTGAATTGTAAAATGAAAAGAGTTGCTGATACTGAATATAGGTTGATTGCTGAAATGGCTAGAGCTTTAGGTGTTGAAATACCTGCAACTGGTTTGCCTACAGATGAAGTTTATAGAATTTTTGTTGATAATTTAGAGAAGAGAAAGATTTTGTTAGTTTTAATATTAGATGAGATTGATCAGTTGGTTTCAAAAGCAGGAGATCAAGTTTTGTATTCTTTAACTAGGTTTAATTCTGAATTAAAAAATAGTTTGATTTCAATTGTTGGAATAAGTAATGATTTAATGTTTACAAATTATTTAGATCCGAGAGTTAAAAGTTCTTTATCTGAAGAAGAGTTGGTTTTTCCTCCTTATAATGCAATTCAATTGCAAGCAATATTGAAAGAAAGAGCTAAAGATGCTTTTAGGGAAGGAGTTATTGTTGATGGGGTTTTAGAAAAGTGTGCTGCATATGCTGCAAGGGAACATGGTGATGCAAGAAGAGCTTTAGAATTATTAAGGGTTGCTGGTGAATTAACTGAAAGAAAAAATAGTAAACAAATTAGTATAGATATATTAGATGAAGCTGAAGAGAAGGTTGAAAGAGATAGAGTTCATGATATTATTTTAAGTCAACCTAAACAATCACAAATTACTTTGTTAGCAATATTTGAAGCTGTAAAACAAATTGGTAACAAACCTTTATTTACAGGGGATGTATATGAGTTGTATAAAGAATTATGTTTTAAAGTAAAGATTAAACCTCTTACACAAAGGCGTATTTCGGATCTTGTTGCTGAGCTTGATATGCTTGGAATAATTCATGCAAAAGTTATTAGTAAAGGAAGATATGGTCGAACAAGACAGTTTGGGTTGGGTGTACCTCCTTCAACAGTTCCGAAACTTGAAAAGTTGTTGAAAGAGGTTTTAAATGTCTGAAATTAAAAAATTAGTTGGTTTTTTGTTTGAAAAGAATTACATAGTTACACCTGAAGTTTTGAAAAGTGTTCCGAGTGATTTTAATTTTGATATTTTTTATGAAAATGTTGGTTCTACTATGAAAAGGCAAGATAAAGGGGTAGTTTTTGATAAAAGTTTGTTGTTTGTTGAGGAAGATGAAGTAAAAACTAATTTGAAAATTGTTTGGAATTATGATAAAGAACCTGGTAAAGTTGAAGTAAAAGATTTTGTAACTTATTATAAGAATAGATATAATCAATTAAAAAAAATTTTAATGCAAAGAGAAGGGTTACAAGGTTGTGTTTCAATTTCAAGGGCTTTAAGAAAAGGTTCTGATGAAGTTGTTTCAATAATTGGTTTTGTTTATAATGTTGGAATTACAAAGTCAGGTCATATTATGTTGGAGTTAGAAGATCCTACTGGAAAAATAAAAGTTTTGTTGAGTAATAAAAATAAAGAGCTAATGGAACTTGGTAAGGAGATTGTTCACGACGAGGTTATTGGTGTTAGTGGAGGAACAGGGAGTGATATTATTTTTGCAAGAGATGTTTATTTACCAGATATTGCTTTGAAAGAATATAAAAAATGTGCTGATGATGTTAATGTAGTTTTTGCAGCCGATATGCATATTGGTAGTACTTTATTTATTCCTGAAGATTTTGAAAGGTTTGTTAAGTGGTTGAATATGGAATATGGTGATGAAGAACAAAAAGAGATAGCAAAAAAAGTGAAGTATTTATTTTTTGCTGGAGATATTGTTGATGGTGTTGGAATTTATCCTGGGCATGAGAAGGAAACAAATATTACAGATATTGTTGAACAGTATAATGTTTGTTTTGATTATATTTCTAGAATTAGAAAAGATATTAAGATTGTTATTTGTGGTGGGAATCATGATGCTTTAAGATTGTCTGAACCTCAACCTGCTTTGAATAGAGAGTTTGCAGCAAAGTTGTATAGTTTGCCTAATGTACATATGGTAACAAATCCTTCTATAATAAATATTCATGCTGTTGATGGATTTGTTGGGTTTGATGTTTTATTATATCATGGAATGGGTTTTGATTATTATGTTAACAATGTTGATTATATAAGAAATAATGGTGGATATGATAGAGCTGATTTAATGATGGAATTTTTGTTAAAGAAAAGGCACCTTTGTCCGACGCACATTGCAGGTTTGTCAATGCCTGATATAGAGAGTGATCCTTTAGTTATTGAACAAGTTCCTGACTTTTTTGTATCAGGACATATGCATCATGATGTGTTGGTTGGTAATTATAAAAATGTTTGTTTAGTTGGGTGTGGTAGTTTTCAAAGCATGTCTTCTTTTCAAGAAAAAATGGGACATGAAAACATAATCCCTTCAAAAGTTCCAATTATTAATCTTAAAACAAGAAAAATAAAAGTTTTAGATTTTAGTGAAACAGACTGAAACAAGAAAATTATTATATAATTATTTATTATTTTATTTTAAGGTAAAGATTATAAAGTGCTTTTCATTATTTTATTTGATACTTATGTTAATTCATAAAAAAAGGGGGAAGTGTAAAAATGAATTCTAAAAATAAAATAATAGTCGTAGCTATGTTAATTGTGTGTATGTCAATCTTAATGGTAAATTCTGTTGCCGCATTAAATTGTTGGGATAAAGATGGAACAACTATGGATGAGTGTACAGATTATGATGTAAATGTTAATGGAGAAGCAGATGATTGTTGGTGGGATAGTTGGGGATCCTATTGTATGGAAAAAGGTTGTTGGGATCAATCATCTCAAGAATCTTGTAATGCTGAAAACGATACTGGGTGTATTTGGAAATCAGAATCAGATATGGGATGGAATACTGGATGGTGTACTGATTTAGCTGATTGTTGGAACCAATGGGATTATGATGGATGTACTGGTGTGAGTGGATGTGCTTGGAAAAATGCTTCTTGTCAAGGGCCTCCTGGTTGTGATGATGTTTTAAGTGAAACAAGTTGTTATGGTTCTTCTTTAGGATGTTGGTGGGATTATGGCTCTTATTGTTATTCTCCTGGATGTTGGGATTATGGAGGAAGTTCAGATTGTGGAAATGCTACTGGATGTAATTGGGTATCAGATGCTTATTGTACTGAATTAGGTGGAGGATCTTATTTTTTTAATAACCAAACATCTTGTGAAATAGCTGGATTTATTTGGGAAAGTTGGGGTAGTGGAGATGATGGATATTGTTATCAACCTAATTGTTATGATTATAGTGATACTTTAACTTGTAATAATGCATCAAGTGGAGATTGTGCTTGGAGTGTTTATGATTATTGTTATGAAAAGTCTTGTTGGAATTATTGGAATCAAACAGCTTGTACAGATAATGGTGATAGTGTAGTAGGTGGTTGTGATTGGACTAATTCTGGTTATTGTTCAGAACCAAGTTGTCCAAGTTTTGATGGGAATGCAACTGGTTGTAATGCAAGTGTAGGGTGTATTTGGGATGCTGATAATAGTCAATGTCAATATGAAGGGTGTTGGAATTATTATGATACAGGATCTTGTGCAAATGTTACTGGTTGTCAATGGAAAGAAACTTCTTGTATGGGAAGTTCTGGTTGTGAAAATTTAGAGACATATGATGCTTGTTATGATTCTTCTTTATCTTGTTGGTGGGATTATGGAGATTATTGTGAAGAAACAGATTGTTGGGATTTTGATGATAATCAAAGTTATTGTGAAACAGATAGTTTGACATATAATTTAGATTGTACTTGGGATTCTTATTGGGGAGAATGTTGGGAAAATTGGTGTGGTGAGTATTCAACTGAAAACTCATGTAATGATAGTGTTTCTGGTGATTGTTATTGGGATGCAAATGCAAATTATTGTTATGAAGAAAATTGTTGGGGTTATTCTGATGAAACAAATTGTGAAAATAGAGGATGTGCTTGGGATGGAGATTATGGGTATTGTGAACAAGCATCTGCTGCAAGTTGTTATGATTTAACTCAAAGCGAATGTACTAATGGAACTTATAGTACAAGTTGTAAGTGGGATTATGGTTGGGGTGGAACTGATGGATGGTGTTCTGATAGAGGGTGTTGGGATCTTTATGATTCAACAAGTTGTTCAAATGCTAGTCTTGATGTAAGTTGTGAATGGGTAACTGATTCCGGTGGTTGGTGTGAAGAAGAAGGTACAAATTGTTGGGATTATTATACAGAAGAAAATTGTGGTGCAAATAATTGTACTTGGGATGCTGCTTATAATAGTTGTTATGAAAAAGGTTGTTGGGACCATTGGACAAATTCAAGTTGTGCAGCTGATTCAAGTTGTCAATGGTCAACTGGTTCTGCTGACTGGGGATGGTGTGAAAAAGTTTCATGTTGGTCATGGGATAATACAAATGAATCTGGTTGTGAAAACAATAGCTATAGTTTAAGTTGTGAATGGGACAATAGTAGTAGTGGATGGTGTATGGGTCCATGGCAAAATAACTGTTGGGAATTAGATGCTTGGCAAGGTGGAAATGCTTCTGCTTGTAATGCTTTAAACACAACTGGAGAAAATTGTACTTGGCAAGCAATGAGTGGATGGTGTTATGAATCAAGCAAAACTTTTAGCGATTTTACATCAGAAGGTGAATGTTTGAGTAGTGGTTGGGGTAGTTGGAATGGAAGTGATTGTGTTGTTTCAGAACAAACTGATTTTCAAAACCCTGGTTGTTGGATATTTGATGGTAAACCAACTGAGTGTAATGGTATACAAGGATGTACTTATAATACAACAAGTACTGAATGTAGTGGCTTAGACATATTAGGAATACAGTGTGAAAATATTAGTAGTGTAATTGCAAATAATGTAACTAATACTACATTGTGTGAAGTTTTACCTATGTTGTCAACTTGTTGTAAGTATCAAGGTGGACAGTGTGCAACAAGTTATGATACAGCTTGTTGGGATCAAATGGCTGATCCTCCAGAAGGTGCAACATTTTGTTCTGATTTTAATGTAATAGATAGTAGGCCTTTGTGTGATCAGATTTCAGGTGAACCTTGGTATATGCCTTGTACATGGAATAATGTAAGTACTGAATGTGGATTTAAAGGTGATCTTACAGATGATTTAGATAATATTAAAACTAAGAAAGAGTGTGCGTTTGTAGGTGGAACTTGGAAAACTGAAAGTGTTTGTGATGATGCATCTAATTGTCCTTATGCTGAAACTTGGTGTGAAATAGAAACAGGTTCATCTTTGTATGGATGTGATATGTCTTGTTGGGCTTGTAATACATCTACTTCTTGTCGTTCATCTACTAAAGGTTATTGTATGTGGGTGCAAGATACAAGTTTAACTCAAGGAGGATACTGTGATATTCCAGAAACTATAGAAACTTTTGGAGATTGTGATACATCTTGTCCTTCATGTGAATACTATAGTGGTGGTACTTTTACACCAGAAGAAGCTTGTTTAGCAAGTAAGAATCAATGTAAGTGGGATAATTCAACTGAAAGTTGTATTGAGAAAAAAAGTAAAGGTTGTGGAGATGATTGTTTCTATTGTTATAATCTAGATGATTGTAATATGAATGGTGGTGGAGCTCAAGGAACTTGTAAGTGGGATAATAGTGATGGAATGTGTACTCCTGCTAATTTTGATAGTGAGATTTGTTTTGATGGAAGTGACAACGACAATGATGAATTAGTTGATTGTGAAGATCCAGAATGTACTTTTGATCCTTTCTGTGGAGGAGGAGAAATGGGAGAATGTTGGTTATACCAAGATAGTACTAGTTGTGGAATTCAAAGTGATTGTGAGTGGATACAAGATCCTTGGACAAGTGATTATAGATGTGGTATGAAAGGTGAATCTTGTTGGATGTATCAAACAAATGTTACTGGTTGTGGTTCAGATGTAAATTGTAAGTGGTATGAAAATACTTTTTGTGAAATAAATCACTCTTTATCTGAAACTTGTTTTCAAAAAACAACTGAGAGTGGTTGTGAGGCAGTAAGTTCTTGTAAGTGGCAAGCTGATCCATACAGTCCGCAAGATGGATGGTGTGACTTTGCAATGTTTGAATGTCATTGGAACTCTACATTAGGTGGAAGCAGAACTAATTGTGAATCTAATTCATTGTGTAGTTGGGTAACTGATCCTTGGTCCGGTAGTGGATGGTGTGATCCTAAATGCTTTGCAAAAGATAGTGATGGCGATGAGTTGTATACAACACAAAGTTCTTGTGAAGGTGCAGTAACAGGTGGACTTTGTGAATGGTCTTCTGGATGGTGTGAACCAAATGTTACTTCTACTGGTTCTGTAGATGGAAGAGATTGTCCTTCATACGATGGTAACATGACTTCTTGTGAAGAGCAGCCTGGTTGTGCTTGGTTTGAACAACACATGTCTGGAAGTGATCATGTTGATAGTGAAGAAGGTGGTTTCTTTGGATCACAATGTGATGTTAAACATGAGTTAGCTGTAGATTGTTGGATGTTGAGAAATCAAACAGAATGTAATTTTACCAATAGAACAAATGGATATAATAATACAGGTGATCAAGATGCATGTAGGTGGATTACTGAAGGTAGTTGGTCTTGGTGTGAACAAATAGGTTGGCATTGTGGTCCCACTTATTCACCATTTAATATGACTACTTATCAACCAGAAACTGATACAGCTGCATGTGCTGCAGATCCTTATTGTATGGTTGATACAGATGAATATATGGGTAATCAAGAAGTTTGTGTCTCAAATTGTTTTAATGTTAGTTTGGGTCAGTCTGATTGTGAAAGTGTAAATACGCAATTAGGAAGTCAGATGTGTGTGTGGTATGGTTTTGGTGGAGGTGGTGGAGAATCTACTGGTGGATGGTGTGATCCAAAAGGTTCAGAAGCAATATTTGAAAGTATGGAAAGTGGTGTACCTTACATGTTAGGAAGTGATGTATGTGGTGCTGGTTCCGATGATGCTGCATTGAATGATTGGATAGATCTTTGTGGTGCTGGTATAAAAGAAACCAATGATGACTATATGATGGGTATGGGTTTGTCGTCTATGACTTATGCCGGAGTTTGTAATGGTGAATCACTTTGGGATGGAAGTACTGGAAGTGGAAGAAAAGCTACTAAAGGTTATTGGTATTTAGATACTGATGGAACTACAGACAATAATTGTTATTCAGATGATGGTGCAGAGAATGGATTTGAGTTTAAGTTGGTTGCTGAATGGACTTGGTCTGATGAAGGCTTAAAAGAAATGTTAAGTGCAAAGAGATGTTCTAATAGTAGTTGGGTTGCAGCAAATATTAGATTGGATACACATGCTAAAAAAATGTGTCAAGAAATGCAAGGAATGATTGTTACTGTTAAGAAAGCTGACTTGAATAATTTCCCTAGTTTGTTTGATATAAGTCATCCAATGAGAATATATTCTGTATCTGCAGGTGAAAATAATACTGCAACTGCTCCAGCCGATAGTGTGGGTCCAAATTATTATAAATCTGGAACTGTAGATTTTAAGTTAGAACATTGTGATTCTATTGGTAAAGTTGACAAGGATGGCGATGGTTTTTATTCCTATGAAGATCCAGATTGTAAGCACATGTATATGGATGAAGAATTTGGTATGAAAGGAACTGAAGATTGTACAAACTTGATTGATGACGATAGAGATGGTGCAATAGATTGTACTGATATACAATGTAAAGATGAAGTTGTTTGTGGTTCAGCATTTGCAGTTAATGCAACTGATAAAGAAGCACCTGAAGTAATTGAAATTGATGCAGATGAAAATTCTAATACTGCACAAATTGTTGTTAAGACAGAAGAGAGAGCGAATGTTACTTTGAAGTTCTACAATAACGACAGTACTGGTTCAAGAATTAATTCAACAATTAGAGCTGAAGGAATGCAGAAAGGAAACTTTACTGATGAAAGAGAAAGGTTTGTGTTTAATAGTGTAATTAGTCTAAATAACTTTACAACTAATACAGATATGTTGAATTATACATTAGATAATGCAACCACCTATTATTATAGGGTTGAAGTTTGTGATGTGTCTGGTAATTGTGGAGAGTCTGGATTAAGAAACTTTACAACAAAAGCTGTAACAGAAAGATCTACTATTAAAGTTACTGATAGTGATTCAGGACAGACTTGGCAAATAGATAATGGAAGTGGAACATATGCTAATCCAGGTAGTGCTTGTTCTTCATCAAGTACTTCAACATTAGGTGAGCCTATTGATCCGGATCAAATTAGTGAAGTTGATTTGAGAATGCAGTTGACTAATGCAGATAGTTTAGCAATGGAAGTAAGACTTGAAGGTGTTGAAACTGGTTCAGATGTTATTGCTCCTTTAGATTTAGATATTGGAACTTTAACTGGTTCAGAGTCTGATGTAACTGAAGATTACTTTGCAATTGATGAAAGTGATTGGGGAGGTAATGATGGTATCTATAGTGTGGGTCATCCTGACACATTAGTGTTGAGTTATCCTGGTGATGATACTGAGTTGTGGGATTGTGCAGCTTTATCTGGAAGCACTCCAATAAATTGTACTAACATTACTGGTTATGCAATAAGAAGTTATAGTTCAGGTACTGACATTACTGAATGGACAATTTCAAATCCACCAATACATATTTGGTCTTACATTATAGATCAAACACCTGTTGCAGCTGCGGCTGAAGAAAGTTCTAGTTCTTCTGGTGGTGGCGGTAGTGGTGGCGCTGGTTCAACTACAAGTGATGAAGAAGAGGAAGAAGAAAGCACAGATCCTGTAAGTGAAGTTATTGATGGTGTTGTAGAAGATGTTGGAGATGTTGCTGGTGAAGCAGGACAAAGGGTAGCTGAGTTTGCAGAAGATGTAGGTGAAAGTTTTACTGACTTTGGTTGGTTATGGTTTGCACTTGCTTCAGTGATTGCAGTTGGAGTTGTGTTGTTTATAGTCTTTAGAAAAAAGGCTTAATTTTTTATTTTTTTATTTTTTATAGAGAACAAAGAGTTTTTATTTTTGTGAAACCAATTGAAACCAAATTCTTTTTATTTTTCAGAAAGTTTAGAAAACTTTATAAATCGCTTTGCTATAATTTAATGAATGTTAAAAGGGGTGAGGGGTAATCTGCATAGTATTCTTTTAGTTGGTTTAATAGTTATAGTTTTCGCAGGTTTATTTTATGGTGGAATAACTGGATTTTATACAAGTCCTTTTGGTGGTGGTCCAATACCTTTTAATAATTTTGATCAGTTTGATACTTCTGCAATTAACTTATCTCTTTATCAGTTGACTTTGGTTGTTGGTGATCCAGGAGTAAGTTCTACTCTTAATGTTTCTGTTAATAGTAATTTTCTTTTTAATGTAACTCATACTGGAACAACTGTAGGTAGTGGTGCAACAAAATTATATATTAATACAAATATTCAACAAGCAAATGTTTATACCTATATTAATATGACTGATACTAGTAGTACAGTTAGTGCAAGTGCCGAAGCTTCTTCTGGAATTGAATTATCAGATGATTCATTTACTCGTGGTGCTTGTTATTTAAATTTAGCAAACACTAGTCAGTTTAGATTGGTTGCTAGTAATATTACTGGTCCAGTACCTTATGCAAATGTTGGTGCAGGAGTTGGAAATTTATCTTTACAATATGATGTGCCTACTACAATGATTAATTGTACTTTTAGGTGGGCAGGGGGAGTACAGTCTATTTTAGTTCCTACAAATTTAAATGTAATAAATATTAAGCCTAAATTATTTGCTGATTTAGATAGACCTGCTGGCGGTCCCGGTCCAATTAATGGCTCTGGTCAGGTTGAATCTTATTTTGATTTTTGGAATGTTACTGCAGTTTTACCTGCAGCTCCACCTCCACCTCCAGCAACAATGGAACAACCTTTCTTTGAAACTTTTACAGGCCCTGGTGTTAATGTAAGTAGATTTACTATGCCTGCACAAATGAATGGATTTAATTTTAGTCAAAGTAATAATATGATTGTTATGAATGGTACTACTACAAATACTGAACTTTTTATGAGTTTATCTAATGCAAATGCTATATCTATTTCTACACAACTTACTCTAAGTAGTGTATTTAATTTAACTGGAAATATTGGGGTTGCTGGAACAGATTCTGTACTTTACAAATTAGGTTTGGCTGGAACTCCTACTTCTAGCTATTGTGCTATGGATCTTAAATTTGATGGGACTTATTACTTTTGTGCTGATGGAAATTGTACTGTGGTTCCTAAGGGTTGGGGAAATTTGACTTTTGATTATCAACCTATCGGTACTTTAGTTACTTGTACTTATACTAATAATATGACTGTTGTTGAAAGAACTACTGTTGGTGGTCATACAACTTCTACTATTACAAATACTTTGCATATTTCTAATGCAAGTGATTCTGGTTATGTTACAATTGATGATCTTAATTATACTGTTGCTGTTGCTCCTCCTGTTGTTGTTTTTGAAAATCCTTTTTTTGAAACTTTTACTCCTCCTGTTGTTAATGTAAGTAGGTTTACTGTGCCTACTCCTGTTCCTGGTTTTAATTTTAGTCAAAGTGCTGGTATGATAGTAATGAATGGTACTGCTGTTGGATTGAATCCAGTTACAATTTTGGATAATGTAAATGCTATCAGCATTGTTTCATCAACTATTTTAAGTAGTGTTTTTAATTTGACAGGTAGTGTTGCAAATGTTGGAACAGATGCAACTACTTATAGATTTGGTTTATTTAGTGGTTCTCCTAGCTTTTGTAATGTTGCTCTTAAGCAAAGTGGAAGTTATCAATTCTGTGCTAATAAGAATTGTACTGGAATTCCTAAGGGGTGGGGTAATTTAACTTTTACTTTTGATCCTGCAGGAGGTTTGGTAACTTGTACTTTTACTAACAATGTAACTGTTGTTTCTAGAACAATTACAGGGTCACATACTTCATCTACAATTAGAAATGGGTTAATAATTTCAAATGTTAGTGATTCTGGTTATCTTACTATTGATGATTTGAATTATAGTATTGTTGTTGCTGCTCCTCCTGTTTCTGAACAACCTTTTTATGACACCTTTACAGGTGTTTTGAATAATAGTAGGTGGACTGGAGCTAATCCTCTTGCTCCTGGTTTTAATTTTAGTTTAGGTAATAATATGATTGTAATGAATGGTACTGCTGTAGGGCTTGCTGCTTTTTCAGCTTTCAGCAGTAAAATAAATATAAATGTTGTGAATCCTATTGAAGTTAGAAGTGATTTTAATTTAACTGGGAATATTGCTAATGTTGGAACTGATAGTGTTCGTTATTTGTTAGTATTGACTAATGGTGCTGGCCCTTCAACTTTTTGTACAATTAATATTGATAATGTTAGTCAGTTAGTGTGTGCAAATTCAAACTGTACTGCTATTACTAGTACAACTGGTACTCTTTCAGCATACTATAATCATGGATCTAATTTAGCAACTTGTTCTTTTATTGATGGTGAAACTGTTGTTGGTAGAACTATTGCTGCTAATCATGGAACAATTACTATTTCAAATCAATTGTCTATCTCTAATATAAGTGATTCTGGTTATTTGACTGTTGATAATTTGAACTATAGTAGCAATGTTCCTAATCCTCCTAGTGCAGCTGCTGCTCCAGATACACTTGGAGAATTTACAGAAGCTTTTACTGGAAAAAATATTGATGGGAATTTTTTTAATGCTCCAAGTAATTCAAAAGGTTTAGTGATTACTCAAAATAATACTTTGATTATTACTGGTGCTACTGTGGGTAGTGATGCTTTTGCTTATCTTAATTCTCAAGATGTAACTGATGCTACTGATGATTATGTTTTTAGTGTTGTTACTAATTTAACTGGAACTGTTACTGGAGGAAAAAAAGTTCGTGCTGAACTTTATACACGACCAGATGAAGCTTCTCCTAGGGATGGATGTAGATTACAACTTAGTGATAATGTATATACTATTTGCCATAGAGATAGTGGTAATTGTAGTGTTGTACCTTCTGGTGTTGGGACAATGATTTATTCTTATGATAAATCTGTAGCTTTGCTTTCTTGTGCTTTTAATAGTACTAATTATACTGTTGTTAGTAATCTTTCAATTGCAGTTGAAGATGGTCCTGTTTATCTTGCTGGATATGTTCAAAGTACCGGTGATACTTTAAATTTAACTTTTGATGATTTAAGTTATCTTCCAGGTGAACAAGCAAGTCTTTTGACTGAATTTTATGAAACTTTTGATGGTGCTTCTCCAAATTTTGGTTTGTTTGATTCTGGTGATACTGTTGGATCTGGAATTAATGCTATTCAAAATAATGCTTTAATTGTTTCAGGAACTGCTTCTTCTACTAATTCAAATTTCCATTTACCTACAACTAATGCTGTTGATGTTTCAGATTCCTTTATTGTATCAGCTTATGTAAATGTTACTAGTGTTGTGCCTTCTGGTTTGATTGCAGCTGAATTATTTAATGAAGATGTAGCAGAAGATAATTATGGTTGTATGCTTCTTAGTACAGATGGAAGTAGTTATTCTGTATGTACTGATGGAGGAGCTTTAAATTGTAGTATTGTTAGTGCGAGTGAAGGAAATTTGACTTATTACCGTCATAAAACTTCAAATAAAGTTTATTGTTTATTTGATCCTGTTGGTGCTGGAAGTACTGTAGTTGTTTCTGAAACTTTAAATGTGCAAGTTGGTCCTATTTATATGAGAGGGTATGTACAAAATTCAGGAGCTAGTATTGTTGCAATTTATGATAATTTAAATTATACTACTGGTGAGATGACTCTTCCGGGTGGTAGTCCTCCTGAACCTGATGAAGGTTTTGGAATGTGTTCAAGTTTTAATGGTAATCAAGCTTCTTGTTTGAGCTCTTCAGATAATGTTGTTTGTGCTTGGTTAAATCCTGGTCAAGAATGGTGTTCTCCTACAAGTAGTGGTTGTTGTGACCAAGTTTCTTGTCAAGCTTATAATGGAGATATAACTGGATGTAATAATGTTGCTAGTGACTTGGGTTGTAGTTGGAATGATAATCAGTATAATCAAAATATGTGGTGTCCAATAAGTTCATCAAATCCTTACATGCCAAATGGTATGCCTGTTATTGGAACTAATATTGGTTGTTGTACATCAGAGATGTGTAGTGATGCTGCTGGAACTAATCAAACTTATTGTGATGGTAGTGAGACTAATTTTATGAATAGTATTTGTAGTTGGGAAACTCAAGCTACAAATCCTTATTGTCCTGATGCAACTGGTTGTTGTGGGTTGCCTGATTGTGGTGATGTAACAACTCAAACTGATTGTGAATATTTAATGTCAAAAGGACAGTCTTGCGATTGGAGTGGTTCTATTTGTTCAAGTGGTGGATATGATAGTTATGATGGTGCTGATAGTTGTGTTGATGGAGGAGGAACTTGGAATGGAACTGCTTGTGAAACTCCTGATTATACTGATGAAGCAAGTAATGCAAGGTGTTGGTTTGCTGATAATCAAGTAAGTGTATGTGGTAATATAACTGGTTGTGTATATTGTGTTGCTGGAAGTGGTTATGCTGGAATTGCAAATGAAACTAGTTTTTGTTTTAACAAACAAGCTAATTGGTGTGAAGGACATTCACCTGGTGCTTTTGCAGAGGGTGATCCTGAAGCTATGACTTGTTCTGATATTCAATTAGGTGTGACTTGTGATTGTGGTCCTGTGCCTGGTTGTCATTGGACAAATAGTAGTGCTACAACTGGAGCTTTTTGTTCTTCAGGTGTGCCTCAATGTGATTTAGATTATGATAGTTTAGAATTTCAACAGTGTGAAGATGCAACAACTTCAGGTGATTGTAACAATTTAGCTGCTGATTATTTCTTACCTTGTACTTGGAATACTGGTGAGAATGCATGTTTATTTGATTTTATGGCTGGAGGTTCTGGTGATCAAAAAGGAAGTATGGATTTTGAATTTACAGATATTATGGATGAAGAAAATTGTCAGTTTGCTGGAGGAAGTTGGAATAATGTTGTGATTGATTCTTATGGTAATACTGATAGTTGGTGTGACTTTGGATTTGGTGCTGGAATGGATACTTGTAATAATTCTTGTTGGGCATGTGAGATGCAAAGTGATGGAACTGGTTGGGGTAGTTCTACTTTAGCACAAAATGAATGTGAAACTTCAAATGCAGTTGTAAATGGTTGTGAATTTATTTCTTTTGGTGGAACTCAAGGAATGGGAGATAGGTGGGGATGGTGTGATTATCCTGGTGGTTCTGAGTTCTTTGGTGGAAGTTGTGAGACTATGTGTTATGATTGTTTTGGTGATGATATGTGTACAACTAGTGCAGCTGATTGTGGTTGGACAGAGGATCCTTATGGTGGGGGTTGGTGTGATCCTAGTTCATTAGCTAATTTACAAGATCCTACTTTGAATTGTCTTGCTGCAAAAACTGAAACTCAATGTGGAACTTTAGCAGATGAAACTGTTTGTCAATGGAATAGTACTTATGTAATAGATCCATTTAATGGTCAAAGTATGTCTGTTTGTATTGAAGATGGTGCAAGTCCTGAGATTTGTTTTATGCCTGGTGATGAAGATGAAAATGGTTTAGCAGATTGTCAAGATCCAGTTTGTAGTTCAGATCCAATGTGTGGATTTGGAATGGGCTTTGGTGGTGAAATGATGACTGATAGTTTTATGTTGCCACCTGGTATGGAACAAGATCTTTGTTTTGCTTATGATGATACAAATCAATCTACTTGTGAAGCTTATGTAATAAACCAAACACTTGTATTTAATGGTAGTACAAGAGGATTTGCTGGATTGCCTGCTCACTTGAATAATCAAGTGCTTTGTTATTATCATACAGCTCCATCTGGTGCTCAAGAAACCGAATGGTGTGATCCTGTATTCCATGAAATGATGATGGGTGATATGGATAATGCTCCACCTATTATGCTTGGAACTGATGCAACTGGTGATGCTTCATCTATAGATTGTTTGGACATTACTGAATTAGGTATTAAAAATGAAATGCAAAAAATGGTTATAGGTGTTCCTGTTGTAAATATTACTGACTTTGCTGGATGTGATAAAAAGATTCCTGGAAACTCTACACAGAATGGAACTTTCTATAGATATTTAGATACTGATGATAATGGAGCTACTGGTTGTACTGCGAATGGTGGTAGTGAAGGTGATATTGATTTAGATGGATATGATTATAAAATTGTAATGCAAGGTACTTGGAATGGAACTAGTAGTAACAATGTTTTAAGTGCATATGAATGTGCTGATTCAACAGCGAATACTTGGGCGCCTAAGAGTGCAGCTTTAACATTTAAAGATGACTTCTGTTTAATGGAAGGTGGTCCTGGTTCTCAAGGGATTAATGCAGTTATTTTAACTAAAAATGATTTTGGAATTGGTAGTGATAATTTAAGAATTTATATTACAACTGTGTTTGATGATGAAACAGATCCTATTGATACATTAGGTCCATTTTATTTTACTCCTGGATCTATTGATTTTATAGGTGAGGATTGTTTTGGATTTGTTGATAAGGATGGAGATGGTGATCTTCCAAGTGATGATGCTGATTGTTCATTTATTAATAATTTAGGATTTATGCCTTTTGAAGATTGTGGAGATGGTATTGATAACAATGCAGATGGTTTAACTGATTGTAATGATTATATGTGTACTTTTACACCAATGTGTAATGGGAATTTTGGATTTAGTGCAAGTGGAACTGATAATACTGCACCACAAGTAATTTATCATACAGTTGATGCTTTTGATATAGGTGCATTTGTTAAGTTTGATACAAATGAACCTGCAAATGGAAGTGTGTTGTTTTATTCAAATGATTCAACTTGTACAACCTTGAATAAGAGTTTACATGACACTGGTGACCCTATGTGTATTGGTGCATGGTGTGACTTTGATGATTATAAATTATGGCATGATTTACCAATTGATAATTTTGCTGGAGCACCGCCTGCTTGGAAATTAGGTTATGATTTGACTAATGGAACAACTTATTTCTATAGGTATAAAGTATGTGATCCTGATAGTAACTGTGCTACAAGTGCTTGTGTTAACTTTACAACTAAAGGAATTCAGCCTCAATATTATTTTGATATGGAACCACCTACAGGATTTTCTGTAAAAATGCCTTGGGATATTGAAGGAAGTGGTTTTGCAAAACAAGTTAATTTTAGTGTTGCAAAAAATATTGATATTAATATTACATGTGCTGATGCTGGTTATGAAATTAGATTAGTTGGTGCTGACATTAAAGGTGCACAAGATCTTGATGTAAGTAGTATTGTTTGTAGTGGATCAACTGGTTTGATTGGTATGACTTCAACTGTTTGGAATCAGTTATTGTTTGGATTGAGTGTTGATTATGTTGAAATTACTTGGGCTGTTGAAGAAGGTGCGACAACTGCACAACACTGTGATAATGATGGTTTGAATTGTGTTGATGTAAATGATTATTTAGATTGTGTTACTACTGATACTTCCTGGACATGTAAAATTCCTTTAACTTTAGGATTCTCTACTTACAAAGTTGTAACTCCTACAGGTGAGGTTGCGTCTGCTACTGTTTCTGCTGGAAGTGGTGGAGCTACTGCAGAAGGTCTTTCTAATGATGAAGAGGAAGAAGAGGAAGAGGCTGATAATATTGTTGAAGAAGTTGTTGATGATGTAGCTGAAGCTGTTGATGAAGGTGTACAAAGAGTTAGTGAGTTTGTTGGAGATATTGTTGGTGAGGAAGTTGTTCAGAATACTTGGGTTTGGGTTGTTGTAGGTGGGTTGCTTGGATTAGGTGTTATAACTTTTGTTGTTTTGAAAAAAACAGGTTGTTGTAAACCTAAGAAAAAAGCTAAGAAGAAAGTTAGTAAGAAAGTGTCTAAGAAGAGAAAGGTTAAAAAACATTAAATTCTTTATTATTTGTATGAGGTGGTACTTAATTATTTGTTTTATAGTAATATTAATGTTTAGTGTTAGTGCTCTTCCTGCACAGCCTTTTACTTTTGTTTGTGATGGTGAAATTTGTGATGAGGAAGATAGTGGGGATTATGAAATTCTTTTTAATACTGGTGGAAGAGGTGACTCCTATGCTGAAACAGAAGATGGTTATCCTGTAATGCTTGATAAGAAAAAGATTTATTTTGCTGAGCAGGGTTCTGATGGGAAGTTAAGACCTACAAGGCATAAGATGGGAACTGCTGATCCTGAAAAGTTGAAGTTAATTAAAATTGCTGAGATGGATAGAAAAAGATTGATGGAGATACCACCTGAGTTCCGTCCTGAAAGACCTTTGGATGATAGGCAAGAAGCTTTGAGGAAAAAGATTTTGCGTGAGAGAAGGTTGATGGAAGAGAACAGTGTTACTGGTGGGGTGGTTGCTGAGGAAGGAAGTTCTTTGAAAGTGTTAGTTGTGTTTATGGAATTTTCTGATCAAAAACATTCTGTTGATTTTGATTCTTTTGATAGTTATTTAGAAGGGTTGTCTGATTATTATTATTCTGAATCTAATGGAGATTTATTGTTAGATTTTTATCCTGTAAAGAATTGGTATTTGGCGCAAAATGAGATGGGTTATTATGGTGGTGATTATGAAAGTAAAGCGGATGATCTGGTTGATGAGGCTGTTAATATGATTGATTTGTCTGGTGGTTATGATGATGATGGAGATGGTGTTTTAGATGGGCCTTTATTAGTTATACATGCTGGTGCTGCTGATGAAACTGTTGGAGGTAATACTGATTTGATTTGGAGTTTTTATTCTTCTACTGGAGGTTTGGAATCAAATGGTGTTGAAGTGTTGGATTATGTTCTTTTGAGTGAAGAGTTTGTTCTTGGTACTGCTGCACATGAGTTTGGACATTTTTTGGGTTTGCCTGATTTGTATGATACTGATCCTGATGATGGTGAGTCAAAAGGTTGTGGTTTTTTTTGTTTGATGGGTTATGGTTGTTATCTTAGTGAGATTTCTGGGTTGAGTCCTTGGAGTCAATATTATTTAAGTTGGGATGGTGGGTTGCTTGAGGTTGATGGTTCTGGTACTTTTGAAATTGGTTATAGTGGTTCTTTGAAAGTTCCTATTGATGTTAATGAATATTTTTTAGTTGAGAATAGAGAAGAAAGTTCTTTTTTTGGTGAAAAAGTTGGTGGAGTTTTTATTTGGCACATTGATGAGGCTGTTATGGAAGAACAAGGTAGTTGGATGGGTTGTAAAGGTTCTAGATTGGATTGTAATGTTGTTAATGCAAATGAAGTTCATAAGTTAGTTGATTTTGAAGAGGCTGATAATTTTGGATTGGATGAGGATAGTGATGTGAGTGATTATGGTGGTGAGGATGATGTGTGGGGTAGTAGTGCTGTATTTTATTCTGGTTCAGCTCCAAGTACTTTTACTTATGCTGGCGTTGAAAGTGGAGTTTCAATTGAGGTTTTGAGTTCTATTGGAGAGTTGATGGAGGTAGGTGTTAGTTTTGGTGGTGAGGAGAGTGTTGCTGAAGGAGTAAGTGGTGTTTCAAGTCCTGAGGTTAGTGGTGAAGATTATTCTGATGATCGTGATGTTATGCAGTTTGCTGGTTCTATTGATGGTGAAGATGTAGATGATGTTCCTTTTGAAGAAGAAGAGGAAGTTAGTGGAGATAGGGATGGTACTACAACTTCTGAAGAAGGTGGTTCTAATTTGTTAATATGGATAATTATTGGGGTTATTATTTTAATTGTTATTTCTATTATTAGTATTTTGTTTTTGTCTAAAAGCTGATATGTATGTTTAACTATAGGAAAGTTTAATTAATGTTTTTTAGATTGTATTGATATGGCTGAATTTTCTGAGAGAATAGGGAAGTATTTGGAGACGATTAATGTAGAGGTTCTAAAGTGTTATGATATTGCTAATGAAGCCAAAAGCAAAGGATTTGACCCAAATAAGAGGGTTATGATGCCTCTTGCTAAGAACATGGCAGAGAGAGTAGAGGGTTTGATTGGTTCTGTTGCTCCAGAGATTTTGGGTAAGGGTGTGCCTAAGAGGATTCAAGAGCTTGAGAAAGAGTATGGGATGCAGGATTGGAGAGTTGCTCTCAAAATTGCTGAAGAGGTTGCTCTTGAAAAATTTTGTAAGTTTGAAGATAAAATTCGTGCAATGGAGATTGGTATTAGGACAGGGTTTGCATATGTTACTGTTGGTGTTGTTGCTTCACCTTTAGAAGGTTTTATTGGATTAAAAGTTCGTGAAAGGATGGATGGACAGGGTGAGTATCTTGCTTTGATTTATGGTGGTCCGATTCGTAGTGCTGGTGGAACTGGTGCTAGTGTTTCTATTTTGATTGCTGATTATGTTAGAAAGATAATGGGGTATAAAGAGTATGATGCAACTGAGAAGGAAGTTAAAAGAGCTTATTCTGAATTGTGTGATTATCATGAGCGAGTTACTAACTTGCAGTATTTTCCTTCTGAAGAAGAGATAAAGTATTTGGTTGAACATTTGCCTATTCAGTTAGATGGTGATCCTTCTGAAAAATGGGATGTTTCAAATTATAAAGATCTTTCTCGTCGTGTTGCTAATAGAATTAGTAATGGGTTTTGTTTGATTACTGCTGAATGTTTGGGTTTGAAAGCTCCTAAAGTTTGGAAACAATTGGCTAAGTGGGGAAAGGACATGGATATGGAACAATGGAATTTTATGAAAGATTTTGTTGATTTACAAAAAGAGGTTAGGGCTCGTGGTGTTAAGGTTAGTAAAAAAGTTGAAGCAAAATTAAAGCCTGATACAAATTACATTAAAGATTTGGTTGCTGGTCGTCCTGTGTTTACTCATCCTATGAGAAATGGTGGGTTTAGGTTGCGTTATGGTCGTGGTCGGGTTTCTGGTTTTTCTGCTGATAGTGTTAATCCTGCAACAATGGTTGTTAGTGATGATTTTATTGCTGTTGGTACACAGTTTAAAGTTGAAAGGCCAGGTAAAGCAACTGTTGCAAATGTTTGTGATACTATTGATGGGCCAATTGTTAAATTGAAAAATGGTTCTGTTGTTTGTTTGAATACTTATGAAGATGCTCGGTTGGTTGCGAAAGAAGTTGATGAAATAATTTATCTTGGTGATTTGTTAGTGAACTATGGTGATTTTTTGGATAGAGCACATAAGTTGATCCCTTGTGGTTTTGTTGAAGAATGGTGGGCTATGCTTGTTGAGAAAAAAATAAGTGAAGGTAGTCAAAGTATTGATGGTGTTGAAGATGTGATTAAGTTCCCTCTGAAAAATAGATTAAGTTTAGATCAAGCTATTGAATATAGTGAGAAGTTAGGTGTTCCTTTGTATCCAAAGTATATTTATTTCTGGGATTCAATTTCTGTTGATGATTTTAAAAAATTGTATCTTGTTTTGAAGGATTCTTCTTTTGATGGAATGAAGATGGTTGTTGCTGATCTTTCTGTGAAAAGAAGTTTGGAGTTGATTGGTTGTGAACATAAGTTGGTTGGTGATGAACATTTAATTATTGATGATGCTAGAGCTTTGGTTTTCAATCTTGGTGGGTTTGAGAAAGAGTTGGTTGTAAAGGATGATGTTTTGGAGATGGTGAATTCTTTGTGTAAGTTTGAAGTTAAAGATAAGTGTGGAACTTTTGTTGGTGCTCGGATGGGTCGACCTGAAAAAGCTAAGATGAGAAAGATGAAAGGTAGTCCTCATGTTTTGTTTCCTGTTGGTGATGAGGGTGGAAGGTTGAGATGTTTCCAGAGTTCTTTAGAGGCTGGAAAAGTTTCTAGCAATTTTCCTTATTATATTTGTGAGTGTGGGAAGCAAACAATTTATCCTGTTTGTGAAAATTGTGGTAAGAGAGGGAAGCAAAAATTTTGGTGTAGAGGTTGTAAGGAGTTGAAGGATGAAGAAGAGTGTGAAAAACATGATAAGTGTTCTAAGTCTGTTTATCAACAGATTGATATTAAACATTATTTTTATAAGGCACTTGAGGTGATTGGTTCTCGTCAGTATCCTAGTTTGATTAAAGGTGTTCGTGGTATGAGTAGTGTTGGAAAGATTCCTGAACATTTGGTTCGTGGTATTTTAAGAGCAAAAAATTCTGTGCATGTGAATAAAGATGGAACTATTCGGTATGATATGATTGAATTGCCATTGACTCATTTTAAACCTAAGGAGATTGGAACTCCTATTGAAAAATTGAAAGAGTTAGGGTATTTGAAAGATGTTTATGGTGAAGATTTGGTTAATGATGAACAAATTTTGGAGTTGATTGCACAGGATGTTGTTTTGCCTGCACCTGTTGATGCTCCTGAACAAGGTGCTGATGAAGTTTTGTTTAGGGTTGGTGGGTTTATTGATGATTTGTTGGTTCATTTGTATAAAATGGATCCTTATTATAAGTTTGAAAAGAAAAGTGATTTGATTGGACATTTGATTGTTGCAATGAGTCCGCATACTTCTGCTGGTATTGTTTCTCGGATAATTGGTTTTTCTAAAGCTCAAGGTTTGTATGCTCATCCTTTGTTGCATAGTATTATGCGTAGAGATTGTGTGCATCCAAGTACTGAATTGGTTATTGGTGAAGACAAAAAATTAGTTAAAATTGGAGATTATGTTGAAGATTTGATAAAAAGGGGTGCAAAAACAAAAAGAATTGATCTGGTTGGCACTTTGTCTGTTGAAAATATTGATGATGTTTGTGTTTATGGTGTTGATTCTAAAACTTTTGAGTTTAAAGAAAAAAAAGTTAAGTCTTTTATTAAAGGACCTGTTAACAATAAATGGGTTGTTGTAAAATCTTTGAAGGGGAAGGAATTTGTTATGACGCCAGATCATAATCACCTTTCAATTGTTAATGGAAACTTTAAAATTATTAAGGCTAAAGAGGTTTCTGTAAAGGATAAGTTGATTGTGTGGGATGGAAAAGTGTTGTCAGAGCAAATAGTTGAAGTAAGTAGTTTATCTGACCCTGTGAATAGTTATTGTTTGGATGTTGAAGATGAAGAGTTGATTGAAAAGAGTGTTCTTTGGGGAGATAATATAATTAATCTTAGATGTGATGGTGATGAAGCAGGGTGTATGTTGTTAATGGATTGTTTATTGAATTTTTCAATGAAATATTTGCCTAACACTCGAGGGATTAGTCAGGATGCTCCTTTGGTTTTAACTTCTAGGTTAGTTCCTTCTGAAGTTGATGATATGGTGTTTAATATGGATATTTGTGATCATTATCCTTTAGAGTTGTATGAGGCTGCTGAAGAGTATAAGTATCCTTGGGATATTAAGATACATATTTTAGAGAATGATTTGGGTACTGAGAAACAGTATGAAGGTATGATGTTTACACATGATACTTCTGATTTTAATAATGGTGTGTTGGTTAGTGCGTATAAGACTTTGCCTTCAATGAGGGAGAAAGTGTTGGGTCAAATGGAAGTTGGTCGGAAGATTCGTGCTGTTGATGTTGATGATGTTGCTCGGTTGGTTATTGAAAGGCATTTTATTCGTGATATTAAAGGTAACTTGCGTAAGTTTTCTCAGCAAGGTTTTAGATGTGTAAAGTGTAATGAAATTTATCGTCGTCCTCCTTTAGCTGGAAAGTGTTTAGCTTGTTCTGGAAAGTTAGTGTTTACAATTGCTGAGGGTTCTATTTGTAAATACTTACAGCCTGCATTGGATCTTGCTAAGAAATATAATCTTCCTGCTTATTTGCAACAGAGTTTGGTTTTGCTTAAGAATAGAATTGAAAGTGTGTTTGGAAAAGATCCTGAAAAGCAAGAAGGTTTGGGTAAGTGGTTCTAGTGAATTATTCCTAACCAAGTTCCTTTTTGAGTTATTCCTGAGATGCAAATAATATCTCCTTTTTCAAAACTTTTTAGATCTATATTTGGAGTAATCCTTAATTCTGGTTCTTTAACTCTTTTTGCTAATGTTTTATATTTGATTATGTACTCTATTGTTCCCCAAGGGTTTTCTTCTTCTTTTCCATCAATAATTCTAAAAAGAGTTGGGATGTTACTTTGGTCTATTTTTACTCTAGCTTCTTCTTTAGTAATTCTTGTTTCTCTAGTTGAGATTAAGAATGAAATAGTTTTTTTAATTGAAGAACTTATATGTTTTATCTTTGTAGGCATATATTTTTATAATACTTTTTTGTTTATATATTTTTTGTATGTGTAGGGAGTTTATTTGTGTTGACTGCAGTGTTAGCATAGTTTTATATATTTTGACTTACTTTTTTTTGTTATGATAGAATGTAGAGCAATTATTAAGGATGTTTTAGAAGCTAGGAAAGTAGTTGAATCACTTGGTGGAAACTTTTTGAGTAATTATGCCTTTAAAGATATAATTTTTGTTCCTTCTGTTGGAGATTTTAATTTAACAGATGATTTTGTTCGGGTTAGAGTTTATTCTAAAACAAATTGGCCTACTAAAAATGTGATTGTTGTTAGAAAGCAAACAAAATTTGTAGAAGGTGGGAAAGTTAGTGATGTTGTTCTGAAAAAAGAGTTTGATACTGAAGAGGAGGCTCTTTCTTTTCTTGAAAAGAATGTTTCTGGTTTTGAAAAAGGATTTGAATATTCTCGAGAAGGTTGGCAGTATGAGTTGAATGGATTAAAAATATTTATTGAAGATGTTGAAGGGTTTAAACCTTCTGTTGAAGTTATTTCTAAAGATGAGAAAAGTTTGGAAGAAATATTTAGTAAATTAAATGTTTTAGAAAGGTGTAATGAATCTCTTCCAGAATTAATAAAGAAAAAAAATTAAAGCAATTGCTTTATTTTCTCAATATTTTCTGCTACCTTGTTACCTGTGTCTGTTAAGGAAATTGTTTTTATTCTTCCTTGCTTTTCAAAACTAACAAGACTTGCTTTTTCCATTTCTTGGAGAATCTTTACTGCATGTGAATAAGTGCAGTCTACTTCTTTTGCAAGGACACTACCATATTTATTCCTTGTGTTTTGTCTTAGCGCAACTAATATCATTGCTGGTTTTTTTCTGAAGAAAACTTCGAAAATTTCTTTATCTTTTTTTACCATTTTTTTACCCTCTCCGTGTTTATCTCCCTCTTTTATCACTTCTCTTTTATATATGTTAAAGAATATGTATCTGGTATTTAAAGGTTTGGTTGTAATCATTAGAAAGTAGTTTCTCCAATATATTTAAAAAGAAATGGTGATTTATAATGGTTATGTTTGACATTAAAATTATTAGAAATGATATTGAAATTGCCAAGAAAGACCTTGAGAAGCGAGGAGATAAAGAAAAATTAGATTGGTTACAAAATGTTTCTGATAAAGATGTTGAGTTTAGAAAGTTGAAAGTTGAGCTGGATGGGTTGCGAAAGGAGAGGAATAAGATTTCTTTGAGTATTGCTGAAGCAAAGAAAAAGGGTGATGATGTTAAAAAAATATTAGCTGATGCAAAAGAGTTGCCTAAAAAAATTGCTGATATTGAATTAAGAGTTGGAAAGTTACAAGATGATACTAAATTTTATTTAATGAGGTTGCCAAACATTTTACACGAGAGTGTTCCTAAAGGAAAAGATGATACTGAGAATGTTGAAATTAAAACTGTTGGTAAAATCCCTAAGTTTACTTTTGATATAAAAAATCATGTTGATATTGTTGAAGGGTTAGGGTTGGCTGATTTTGATCGGAGTGGAAAGATTGCTGGTAATGGTTTTTATTTTTTGAAAGGTGATTTAGTGTTTTTAGAGCAAGCTCTTATTAGGTTTGCTTTGGATATAGTTTCTAAGAAAGGTTATTTGCCTGTTTATCCGCCCTTAATGATGAGACGAAAGGCTTACGAAGGTGTAACTGATTTAAGTGATTTTGAAACTATGATGTATAAGATTGAAGATGATGATGAGTATTTGATTGCAACTTCAGAACATCCTTTAGTTGGTCAACATATGGATGAGATTTTTGAGTCTGGTGTGTTACCTGTTAAGTATGCTGGTATAAGTCCTTGTTTTAGAAAAGAGATTGGTTCACATGGTGTTGATGAAAAAGGGATTTTTAGAGTTCATCAATTTAACAAAGTTGAACAGATTATATTTTGTAAGCCAGCTGATAGTTGGAAGTTGCATGAAGAGTTAATTAAGAATGCTGAAGAAATTTTTAAGAAGTTAGCATTGCCTTATAGGGTTGTTAATATTTGTACTGGTGATATTGGAACTGTTGCTGCAAAGAAGTATGATTTAGAAGCTTGGTTGCCACATCAGAAAAGGTATAGAGAGATGGTGAGTTGTAGTAATTGTACTGATTATCAAGCTCGAAGGTTGAGGATTCGGTATAATAGTAAAGATGGAGTTAAGTTGGTTCATACTTTGAATTCTACTGCTATTGCTCTTGGTCGTGTGATGGTTGCTATTATTGAGAATAATCAGTTGAAGGATGGTTCTGTTAAGATTCCTAAAGTGTTGGTTCCTTATATGGGTGGCAAAACTAAGTTAGAGAAAATATAAATTCTTTTAAAGTTTATTTAGATTTTTGTTAGTATGGATCCAAGTAATTTAACACCTGCAATGAGACAGTATGCTGAACTTAAACAGAAGTATGCTGATTGTGTAATTATGTTTAGAATGGGTGATTTTTATGAAATGTTTTATGAAGATGCTAAGACTGCATCAAAAGAATTAGAGATTACTTTGACATCTAGGGGAAAAGGGGAGAAAAAGGCTCCTTTGGCTGGAATTCCTTATCATGCTTTGGATCAGTATCTTGGTAGGCTTGTTAAGAAAGGTTACAAGGTTGCAATTTGTGAACAGTTGGAGGATCCCAAGTTAGCAAAGGGTTTGGTTAAAAGAGGTGTTGTTCGAGTTGTTACCCCTGGAACACTTATTGGGTCTGGTGATCTTGATGCTTCTTCTAATAATTATTTGATGAGTGTGTTTGCTAATGGTGATGAGTATGCTGCAAGTTTTTGTGATGTTTCAACTGGAGAGTTTTTTGTTTTTTCTGGTGGTTTTGATTTGATTAAGGATGAAGTTTTGAGGTTTAAACCTGCAGAGTGTGTGTTGCCTGAAAGTTTGTTGGTTGATCAAGAGTTGGTTAAGAATCTGGAAAGGTTAGGTGTGTTTGTTACTGATCATAGTGATAGGTTTTTTGGTTTTGATTATGCAAAGTCTACTTTGTTGAGACATTTTAAAGTTTTGAGCTTGGATGGGTTTGGAGTTTCAAATGATATTGAAGTTAAAGTTGCTGGTGGGTTGTTAAATTATGTTTTATCTACTCAAATGAATGATTTATTACATATTAAAAGTTTGAAAAAGGTTGTTAAGCAAGATAGGATGTTTCTTGATGCTGTTGCAATTAAGAATTTAGAATTGGTTGAGGGTGTTTCTGAGAAAGGAAGTTTGTTTTATGTTTTGAATAGGACTTGTACTAACATGGGTGTTAGGTTGTTAAAAAAATGGTTGAAAAGTCCTTTAATGAATAGAGTTAAAATTGAAGAGAGGTATGATGCTGTTGAGTTTTTTGTTAATAACTTGGTTCTAAGGGGTGATTTGAAGAATGTATTAAATGGTGTTGGTGATATTGAAAGGTTGGTTGGAAAGGTTGGTTATGGAAATTGTGGTGGTCGTGATTTGGTTGCTTTAAAAAATTCTTTGTTAAATGTTCAGAAAATAAGTTTTGATTCTGGGTTGTTGAAAGAGTTGAGTTGTTTTGGTGATTTTCAAGGTGTGATTGATATTGTTTCTGAGTCAATAAAAGATGATTGTGCTGTTTCTATTCGAGATGGTGGTGTGATAAAGTTAGATTATAATTCTAGATTGAAAGAGTTGCATGATATTAAGTTTGGTGGTAAAAGATTTATTTCTCGTTTGGAGGCTCAAGAGAGGGAAAGGACTGGGATCAAGAATCTTCGTATTGGGTTTAATCGGGTGTTTGGATATTATATTGATGTTTCTAAGTCTAATTTGCATTTAGTTCCTAAAGATTATATTCGAAAGCAGACTCTTGTTAATAATGAAAGGTATGTTACTGAAGATTTGAAGAAAGAAGAAGAGAAAATCTTGACTGCTGAAGAGAAGATTAAGAATTTGGAGTATGAATTGTTTATGGTTGTTGTTGAAAAGATTAAAGAGTATATTTCTGTTCTTCAGGATGTTGCTTCTAAGGTTGCTGAGTTGGATGTGCTTTTGAGTTTTGCTTTTGTTAGTGTTGAGAATAATTATGTTCGTCCTGTGTTGGAGGATTCTGATGTTTTAGAGATTCAAGATGGTAGGCATCCTGTTGTTGAGCTTGAAGAGGATTATGTTCCTAATGGTACTAGTTTGAATGTTGGTGAGGTTATGATTATTACTGGGCCTAACTTTGCTGGTAAAAGTTGTTATATGAGACAGGTTGCTTTGATTGTTATTATGGCACAGGTTGGTTGTTTTGTTCCTGGTGTTGTTAAGATGGGGTTGGTTGATAGAGTTTTTACTCGGGTTGGTGCACAGGATGACTTGTTTTCTGGTAAAAGTACTTTTATGGTTGAGATGGAAGAGGTTGCTAATATTTTGAATAATGCTTCTTCTAAAAGTTTGATAGTGTTTGATGAGGTTGGTCGTGGAACTTCTACTTATGATGGTGTTTCCATTGCTTGGGCTGTTGTTGAGTATGTTTATAATAAAGTTAAGGCTAAAACTATGTTTGCAACTCATTATCATGTTTTGAATTCTATGGCTGCTGATTTAGATGGGGTTAAGAATTATAATATTTCTGTTAAAGAAGAGAAGGATGAGATTGTGTTTTTGCGAAAGTTGGTTGCTGGTGGTACTGACAAGAGTTTTGGTGTTTATGTTGCTAAGTTGGCTGGTGTTCCTTTGGATGTTGTTTCTCGTGCTCGGGAGATTCAGGAGAAGCTTGAGTCAAAAGATAAGTTTTCTGGTCGGGTTGGTGGGAAGATGTTGGATAAGCAGAAGAGTTTGTTTTAATTTTTATTTAAAGAGGGCTTGCTGTTGTTTAGCTTAGAATGCTATGTTTTGGTGTTTAAAATAAAATCTTTAATCCTATAATTAAACCTGTTACTATAATTGCTTTCCAACTCCAATACCAAAATATGCATGTTTCTTTTATTTCTTTTTCAGAATGTCTCTTATTGTTTATATAGATGTTTACTTGATCATCAATTATTTTGTAAATTATCCACCAAATTAAGCCAATTATGACAAATGTAAATGCTCCTTTTTGAACAAAGGCATTATCCACTACTTTAGTTTCAAAAAATAAAGAAAAGGTAAGTAATACTGAAGATAAAAATAGAATATATTTATGAATTGTGTTTGTTGGGAAATTTGTTGTAATTGGGCTCGGGTGCATATATTTTATATTGACTAATTGATATATAAGTTTTCCTTCCTTTTTTGAATATTTGAAGCTATACTTTAGGAAGGGCACCTTATTTTTTTGAAATCATTTCCAAAAATGACCCTCCAAACAAGAGTAGTACTAATGCTACAAAGAAAAAAGCCAATATTGGCATATATGTTAAACCTGAGTCAAATGCAATCTCATATCTTGTGGTTGCCCAATAAGTAACACCAATAATTGCACTAAATTTAATGCTTGTAAAAATTCTCGAGGGATTAAATGTTTTTTTAAACCAATTTTTCTTTTTTGCCATGTTATGTTTTAGGATATCTTAACTATTTAAATGTTTATGTGAAACATAGGCTTCAAAGCAAATAAAAGCAAGCACAAAACTTTTTAAGAATGTTTTTTCCAGATTTTCCAAACTATCAATAAGAGAACTATTAGTGCAACATATAGATACCAACTAAATTCTAATGCATCGTTTAGGAATCGTGGCCAAATATTTATCAATAAAAGTGTAGAAAGTAATGTAACTATAATTATTCCCTTTATTTCATAATATCTTAAAGTATATTTTTTTTCAAACAATTCTTTTATTTTCATTATTATTATGTGTGTTTTGTGAAGTTTATAATCTTTGTGAATAAAAAAAGAAAAGAATTTACATTCCTAGGAATTTAAGTGCTTCAAATACTAGAAAAGTTGGCCAAACAATTGCTTTTAAGAATCCTAATACACCTACCCAAAAACCTGTAGCAGTTGATATATAGTATATTACTGCACCGATAAAGCCAAAAAAGTATATTGCGCTTCCTGTACATGAACCTGCCATTTCGTGTTTACATTTTGTTTTTTTCATTTTATTTTACCTCTTATTTTAATTAGTGTATATACTATTTAAATATTTTCTTTGATTAGGGAAATTCTTTGTATTGACTACATTTGAACATAGACTTCAAAGCAAATACAAGCAAGCACAATAATTCTTTTAAACAAGATTTGAATATATAAAACTATGATAAAAGTTCTAGATGAAAAGCTTGTAAACAAGATTGCTGCTGGTGAAGTTATTGAAAAACCTGTGAATGTGGTAAAGGAGTTGGTAGAAAACAGTTTGGATTCTGGTGCTGATGATATTTTAATTGAAGTTAAGGAAAATTTGATCAAAATTGAAGATAATGGTTGTGGAATGAGTAAAGAGGATTTGGTTCTTTGTATGAAAAGGCATGCTACTAGTAAGATTAGTTCTTTTGATGATTTGAATGGAGTTAGGAGTATGGGTTTTAGAGGTGAGGCTTTGAGTAGTATTGCTGCTGTTTCTGATATTAGTATTGTTTCTAAACAAAGTGGTGCGATGGAAGGTGGGATGGTGCATGTTGAGTTTGGTTTTCTTAGAGAGAGTAAAACTGTTGGTTCTTCTGAAGGTACTAAAATTGAAGTTAGGGATTTGTTTCATAACACTCCTGTTAGAAAAAAGTTTTTGGATACAAAAGAGAGTGAGAGGATTGTTGAGTGTGTGATGAAGATTGCTTTAGGGAATGAAGGAGTTAGGTTTAAGTTGGTTAAAGATGATAAAATTATTTTTGATGTGTACAAAGGAAGTTTGTTAGATAGGGTTGTTGGGTTGTATGGTTCTGATTTTGTTAAGGATTTGGTTGAAATTGAGTTTGAAGATAAAGGGATTAGTATTTCTGGTTATGTTTCAAAACCTTCTTTGTTAAGAAAGGATAAAAGTATGCAAAGTTTTTTTGTGAACAATAGGTTGGTGGATGGTGCTGAAGCTTCTATTGCTTTGTATGATGCTTACAAAAGTTTGTTGTTTGTGAATAGGCATCCTGTTGTTGTTTTGCATTTGAAAATGGAGGGTGTTGATGTTAATGTGCATCCTACTAAGAGAGAGATTCGGTTTGAAAATCCTAATTTGGTGTATAAGGTTATGTTTGATGCGATTCGAAGTGTGTTTCAGGAACAAGAGATGGTTTTTGATGTGCAGGATAAGTTTGATTTTGGTGAGCCTGAGAAAAAAGTTGTTGAAGAGAGAGTTGTTGAGGTTAGTAAGCAACAGGGTTTGGTTGAAAGTTCTGAAGAAGGGTTTGTTCGTTTGCCTAAGTTGAAGTTGTTGGGTTGTGTTGGAAAAACTTATTGGGTTGCTGAAAATTCTGAAGGGTTGTTGTTGATTGATCAGCATGTTGTGCAGGAAAGAATTTTGTACGAAAAAACCCTTCTT